>CESM01002672.1_pt1 | contig 13968 bp, 20 predicted proteins | sample 361421 | NCBI WGS metagenome assembly CESM01 (sample SAMEA2622219, study PRJEB7988) | marine metagenome | isolation source: saline water (ENVO:00002010), including | reverse complement strand
GTAAGCAATACAACTATTACACACGAAGGTTACTTTGATGACAAGGGTAAACGTGTAATAGATAAGAAAACTAAAGCAGAAAAACCTGCACCTGATCCTGAATGGTTGTTATTTGAAAAGTGTATGAGAGGCGATACATCAGATAACGTGTTTAGTGCATATCCAGGTGTAAGAGTAAAAGGCACTAAGAACAAAGTAGGCTTACAAGAGGCATTTGCAGATAAAAGCAATAAGGGTTATGCTTGGAATAACTTAATGTTACAACGTTGGGTTGATCATGAAGGGAATGAACATAGAGTATTAGATGATTACAATCGTAATGTAATACTATGTGATCTTTCTGCACAACCTGAGAATATAAAAGAAAAGATTAAAACAACAATTCAAGAGAACGCACAACCTAAGAACATAAAGCAAGTTGGGTTGCGTCTAATGAAGTTCTGTGCATTGTATGATATGCAAAGAATAACTGATAATGCTCAGGCTTATGCTGAGCCATTACAAGCGAGGTATCCTGTATTATGACAAGTTTAAAAGCAAACGAAATTTTAAAAAATAAGTTTTGGATCATCGAGGACACCGACAGTAAGACAAAAGTTGGTACTCTATCCAAAGATCAAGATAACAGATTTATGTATAGTTGCGATACTGGTTCTTATTTCTATGATAATAGGAATGCAGTAGAAAAGAAATTAGGTAGTATATTATGGACCAAAGGTGATATTTCCGATAAGGCATCACCTAGCAAAGAGATCTATAACTTGCCTACTTCAACTACACCATATAATACTATGTACGATATTAAACGTAAATTTGGCTTGTTTACTAAAAGTAAAAAGTCTAAGAGTTTATATTGTGCAGGTTATTTTTGTATTCATTTTGAAAAGGGTTGGGTAAAAAGTTTTTGTCCTAAGCTAGTTACACTAGAGAAATATGAATATAAAGGACCATTTAAGACCGAATTAGAAATGCGTCAGGAGTTAAGTAATGTCAACAGAGGCTAATTATAGTTCACACGATTGGCGTAAGAATACAGATGACGCCATTGTTGTTGCTTCGGATATAGGAATTCAATTGGAAGTAAACAAAAGCAAAGTAATCTTTACTAATCCTAAGACACTTAAAACTGAAACAGTAGATGTTTCAAGACTTGTTAGAGTATTTGTAAATAATAGAGATGATCTAAAAAGGAGTGTCAAATAATGTCAGAAGTTAAACCTTTAAATCCTATTCCGCTACAACAGTTCATTGATAAAGTGAAAGTAGCAGATTTACAAAAGACTCCAGAGATTAGACTTACACTACAAGAGTCTAAATTACTTGCATTTACACTAGGCGAAGTAATGTCTAGATTGCATGGTGATTTAGAGAAGCTAGTAGACCAACAAAATAAGACTGAAGAAGTTATTAATGTAGCCGCAGACGGCGGACAATCCTGGTAAACACCTAAGCTCATATCCTAGTAATATACGTATATTACTCTCAAAAAGAGATAAATATATGTATAGAGGAAAAAGATGAGCAGACCTAAACCAACAGTAGTGCTAGAGCACGTTAATAAAAAAACTTATAAATCTGAGCAAGTCTTAGATGCGGAAGCCATTTGGGCAGTCTTTCATAAAGACAAACCTTTTAATTTAAAAAGCTCAAACGTATTAACAAACTATCCTGGACCTAAATACAAAAAAGTATCTTTTTCAAATCCAGGTCATGCACATAATCTTGCTAAAAAATTAAACGACCTATTCAACTGCGATGAATTTACAGTGGTTAAACTTACTGCTGGCGAAACAGTAAAAGAAGAATAACCATGAACTGGAAAGAAACCTATACCAAGGTGTTCTTGAAGCAGGCCGATATAGCGATAAGCGAAAGCTCTATGAAAGAGTATATGCCTAAGTGGTGGCAAAACACTCGCGATGTTGGTGGACTAAGATTAACAGAAGAAGGTATGATATTCTTAATGGAGAAGATTGATCTTGCTACATATGATGTACCATTTCCTGCAGACTTCAAAATAACTACACAGGTTATTTTATTTTTGGACAAGTTTATTGACTGTCCTTACTACGTTACAAACAAAGGAATTACCGTTACAGAAGAAAAGAAAGCACTCGAACTGCATCTTTTCAGTGGTGATGTTCGTAAATACGGCCTAAACAAAGCTCTAAAACGGACAGACGAAACGGTAAACCCTTGATATTATTAGACTTTTTTTCTTAAAAAAAGTGCATTTTCCGGTTGACCTTTTGATATAGAGAGTGTATTATATATACATACTTAGAAATTAAGTATGGCACTGAAATAAACTATAAAGGAGTACAAAGTGGAAAACATCGCAATTAGACAAGTTAGTCCAAATGGTGCAAAGAAGAGCATTATTAGGGCATTCAAAAAACAAAGACCTATCTTTATTTGGGGACCTCCAGGTATTGGTAAGTCAGACATTGTATCACAGATTACTGATACATTTGAAAACTCACATTTGATAGACGTTAGATTGAGTTTATGGGAACCTACAGACGTTAAGGGTATGCCATATTACTCTGCTAATGATAATACAATGAAATGGGCACCGCCCGTTGAATTGCCAGACGCAAAGATGGCTAAGAAATTTAAGACCATCGTTTTGTTTTTGGACGAAATGAATTCAGCCGCACCAAGTGTACAAGCCGCGGCTTATCAGCTAATCCTTAATAGAAGGGTTGGTACATATAAATTACCCGATAATGTTATGATTGTTGCCGCTGGTAACAGAGAAGCAGATAAGGGTGTAACTTACAGAATGCCTGCTCCGTTGGCGAACAGATTTGTTCACTTGGAGATGAAAGTAGACTTTGATGATTGGTTTGCTTGGGCAGTAAACAATGACATCCATAAAGATGTTGTAGGTTACTTGACATTTAGCAAGAAGGACTTGTATGACTTTGATCCTAAGAGCCCAAGTCGTTCATTTGCTACACCTCGTTCATGGTCGTTTGTTTCCGATCTTTTGGAAGACGATGACGATGAAGCAACCACTACAGATCTTGTAAGTGGTTCAGTCGGCGAAGGACTTGCCGTTAAGTTCATGGCACATAGAAAAGTGTCAGCTCAATTACCTAACCCAAGTGATGTACTTGTTGGTAAGGTTAAAACAATGGAGACTAAAGAAATCAGTGCCATGTATTCCTTGACTGTCTCTCTTTGTTATGAGTTGAAAGAAGCGATTGATAAGGGCGATAAAAAGTTTGACGATAAAGTGAATAACTTTTTACGTTTTGCGATGGATAACTTTGATACCGAATTGGTTGTCATGGGTATCAAACTTGCTCTTACTCAATATCAACTTCCAATCGATCCAGATGAAGTTGAGTGTTTCGATGAGTTCCATGAAAGATACGGCAAATACATTAAAGCCGCACAAGGAGAGACTGCCTAATTTGGTAGTTTAGGGGAGAATCTTTTTTGGTTCTCCCCGTCTTTTTGGTTGACAAATCCATTTAAATATACTATAATATACATATAACAATTAGGAAAAGATGGCACAAATGACTAATATAGCAACAGATCAAGGGCAAGAAGTTTTAGACAGATGGGAAGAGATTAAGCAGAAAGCTGATCAACAACCTGAAATTACTGACGAACTTAAAGCAGAAGTACTAGACAAAATTATTGTAGCAAGAGTAGGCTTACTACTTAGACATCCATTCTTTGGTAATATGGCTACAAGACTTATCATTAAAGAAGCAACAGACTGGTGTCCTACTGCCGCAACAGATGGCAGACACTTATTTTATAGTGTTCCATTCTTTGCTAAGATGACTAACAAAGAAGTTGAATTTGTTATTGCACATGAAATACTTCATTGTGTATATGACCATATGACACGTAGAGAAGATAGAGATCCACAGGTACATAATATCGCGGCAGACTATATTGTAAACAATACATTGGTTAGAGATGGTATTGGTGAGAAGCCTAAAGACATTCCAATTTTCCAAGACTTTAAATATGATGGTAAAACATCAGAAGAAATCTATGATGAGATTTACGAGAAGTATGATGAAGAAGAATTAAAACAATTAGGTCAATTACTTGACGAACACGTTGACTGGGATAAAGATAACCAGGATAAACAAGGTCCAGGTAAACAAGGCAAGAATAAAAAAGCTGGTGACAAGCCTAGTTACTCTAAAGATGAATTACGTAAGATACGTGACGAGATTAAAGAGAATATGATGGCATCTGCACAGGCGGCTGGTGCTGGTAAAGTTCCTAAAGAAGTAGAACGTATGATTAAGGAACTTACAGAACCTAAGATTACTTGGAGAGAATTACTTAGACAGCAAATCCAAAGTACTATTAGAAACGACTTTACATTCCAAAGACCTTCACGTAAGGCTTGGCATAGTGGTGTAGTTCTTCCTGGTATGAACTATGATGAAACAATTGATATTGCTATTGCAATTGATATGTCAGGTTCTATTATGAACGAACAGGCACAGGACTTCTTAGGTGAAGTAAAAGGTATTATGGACGAGTATCAAGACTACAATATTAAGTTGTGGTGCTTTGATACTAAGGTTTACAACGAACAAGACTTTACTGCTGACAATGGACAAGAGTTAATGAACTACGAAGTCTTTGGTGGCGGTGGTACAGACTTTGATTGTAACTGGGAGTATATGAAGGAGAACGATATACAACCTAAAAGATTTATCATGTTTACAGATGGTTATCCTTGGGATAGCTGGGGTGATGCTGACTACTGTGATACAATCTTTGTAATTCACTCACACCATGATAAGAACTTACAAGCACCATTTGGTATTACTACTCACTATGAGGAGGCAAAAAGAAATTGAAGCCAAATGCACTAAACTTTTTTGATATGAGGGAGACCAAATTTGCCGCTCCCCATTTCGAAGTTATGAATCTAAAGCAACAATACAATTTGGAAGATGCTTTAAGAAAATGGATTCTAACTAATTTAAAAGGCAGATTCAATATAGGTAAACAAATGGTTTTGGATTCAACTAACCAATACCAAAATCATCTTACGGTAGGATTTGAAGATCCAAAAGAGCTATCGTATTTCATGTTGGCGTGTCCACATTTGAAGTATTAATAAATATTAAGTAGGTATATAATTATACTACTATTAATAGGAGAGACATAAATGTCAGAAGAAAATAAAACTGCACAGGCTCCAGCAAATGAGCCGAGTATGGCAACTGCATCGACGGGTGCTCCAGCCGGTACTCCAGTTCAAGAACTTACAGTTCAAGACTTAGGAGTATTAAAAACAATTATCGAAGTCGCACAAAGTCGTGGTGCTTTTAAAGCCAACGAACTAGAAGCGGTAGGAAAGACGTATTCTAAACTAGAAACATTCTTAGCTTCGATTCAAAACCAACAAGTAGCAAAAGATCCAAATGCTCCAGCACCAGCAACTGCTCCGGCAACTGCTCCTGCAAGTGAGCCAATTGATCCAGCTACAGGAGAGGTAAAATAATGGCCCTTAAACACATAGGAAGATTCAAAGACAACGGAAGAAAAGTTGCCGTTGTTTTCAGAACATTACCAGATGATCCAGATAGTGCTTTAGTAGTACAAACTGAGAACTTAGGTGATGCAGAGCATGACGTATTAATTAATATGTTAGAAAGCAATACAGGACAAACTGCTGATGAATTAGCAGATGCTATGCAACGTACTCCATTAGGAGACGGTAGCATTATGTTAGCTAACTTTCACGTTAACGGCAAGTTAACTAAAGTTAAAACAAGCGACATTGAGATGACACCTGATACACAAACTACAATTAGCCTTGATGAATTAAACAAGGTTATTGCAGAACAAAAAGGCGTATCAGTTGCTGACTTGGCTGTCGGTGGTACATCAGTGGAAGAAGTAGGTTCAGTGAGTGGTCCAGCAACTACAGTACCAAGCGGTGAAGCGGCGGCTACTGTAAATGCGGCAAAAGAACAACCTTTATCAGACGAAGATCTAGCTAAGAATATGAGAGCTGATGCTGATAGAATGTTCAAAGAAGCTGAAAGACTACGTAAAGAAGCTGAGGATTTAAGCCCTAGTAAGAAGGCCAAATCCAGTGCCAAGGCCTAGGACAAAGTCCAAAAGGCTTCCTGTAGAAGTTGTTTCCAAATGGCCCGACGTATTCGGAGACGTAGACGTTCACGCCATTCCGTTGGAGTACTTAGACTCGTTAAGAGTGCGTTTTAACAACGGCAAGACTTGGGAAGTAACAGTAGACCTAACTAAGAACCCTGTTAAACAACTCGAAAAGACCCTTAAAGACCTGTTTAATACTTATGATAGCAGTATTAAGCACGTTGATTTTAAGCTAGATACAGATCGCATTAAAAAAGATGTACAAAAACGTACTAGAAAGTTCATCAAGCATCGTAAGTAATATTGTTAAAAAGGTATAAATACATATAACAGATCCAGGAGTTATATAGAATGGCATTAAAACTTAGAAGAGGTACAGACTCACAAAGACAGCTAATCACACCAGCTGATGGTGAATTAGTATATGCAACAGATACCAAAAAGCTGTTCATAGGTGATGGAACTACTGCTGGTGGAAATCCAGTTGATACAGCCGGTACGGAACTAGGCTCAAACCTATCTTTAAACAACTACAACTTAACTGGAACAGGTAACATTAACATAGACGGTAACATGACACTTACCGGCAATATTACTGCTGATGGTAACTTAACATTAGGTGGTAATTTAACAGTTGGTGATGCTAATACAGATACATTAAATTTAACTGCTAAAATTGAATCACACTTATTACCAGATGTTGATAGTGCTAGAAACGTAGGTTCTAGTGTATTACGTTGGGGACAAGGACACTTTGGAAGTGTACACGTAACAGATGATATTAGTGCTGGTTCTGTAAATGCTAATATTATTGGAGACGATAGTACAGTAATTATTAATAAAGCAACTGGAGCCATTAATGCTTCAGGTTCTTTCAAAGGTGATATTAAAGCAACTGACAACTCAAGTTTCTTTAACTCAACTTCAAAGGCTGTTAACGCAGGTACAGGTACGTTTACTGGTGCCATTAGTGCTCCTAGCATAAGTGCTGAAAGCATTGTTGGTAACTTCAAAGGTACTATTGTTGGAGATGATTCAACTGTACTAGTAGATGCTGTCAACAGTAGATTAAATTTAACTAACGGTGAATTAAGTATCGTTGGTGGCGTACTAAAATGTACACAAAGTATTTTCCAAATTAGTGACACAACAGAAAACATTAACACAGAATTACATTTATATCACGGACCAGGTGGAAACTTTAGTTCACAGAAGTTTCACTCAATTGGAGGAAGTGATGCACTAGATCCAGGCGGAATTGGATTTAGAGGTTACAAAGGTGGCTTCATTGGATCAGGTAACGAAGTACAATTAGCCGCAGGTGATTACCTAGGACAACTTTCTTCACAATCATATGATCCAGTACACAACGGCGGAACTGCTGTTCTATCAAGTTTGATTTCATTTAGAATTGATCCTGACGAATCAGTAGCTAACGATACGTTCAAAGGACAAATAGAATTTGTTAACAACTCAGGAACAGGTACTGCGGTAAATCCTGTGTACATGACTTTTGATAGTTCAGGTAGACTTGGTGTTAACAAACAGAATCCTACTTCAACTTTAGATGTAGACGGTACTGCGGCATTCTCAAGCACGGTACAATTTGCGGCAATGACAACTGTACAGAGAGATGCTTTGGCAAGTGTTGCTCAAGGTATGGTAATCTACAATACGACTGCAAGTAAATTCCAAGGACGCACAGGCGTTGCTTGGGTAGACTTACACTAAAGGATTTTTCTTAAATCTAATACTTAAAGACAACCTATTATTATCCGTGTCATTATATACTTGGTGTGGAACACTTGTATTAAAGAACGTAGGTTTGTCTAGATAGAAAGTAGTAACTTCTTCAAATTTACTGTCATCACTAAAACGTGAATACATAGTACCATCTGGAAGTTTAATATCAATTTGATCACCCTCAATTAGCTTATACATTTTAGTATAAGTTTCATCACAGTTTTCTATAGGAAAGTTTAATGCAATATTTCTGCTGTCGTCCATTAGATCAATGTGTGGAACCTTAGTAGCATCTTGTCCGTTAAAAGGATTTACTTTTATTCCAACTACTAACAATACTTCTAAGTCATTATCCTTTGTCCATTGCATAAAGCTAGTACAGTCTTTTTTAAACTTTTCTGCATCTAGCAATACAAAAGGTTGATCATTCTTTTGCATATTTTCTTTTGACCAATTAATCAATTCTGTATTTACAGTAGGATCAACTTCTATTTGTTTAAAGTAAAACATGATCCTCCCATGGGTGTTTTTCTAAATGTGCTAGGAAATTTTTTGGATTAAGTTTCCATACTGTTTGTGTAACACCTCTATAATCTATTTCTTTAATTCTAGTAAACAATCCTTGCTTGGTCATTATTGGTAGCCATACTCTGTGTACTGCTCGTTGTGATCCGCCTTCCAAATCATTTGTAGTACAATACATATTAGTATCCATACCACACCATTCGATCATCTTCGGAACATAAAAACGTGAAGTAAGATCTTCACAACGTTTCATTCTTCCCATTGATCCTGCATTGTGTAACATACCGCCAACTGCACAGGTTCTTGTTAATATGCGATAACTGTTTTCGCCCATTTCAGGAAATGTATGTACTGCGGTTGCACCCATGGCCTTATCATCTTTAAACAATATAAACACTTGACTCTTTTCTTCATTGTCAAAAGCGTCAATCATAATTTTTTGATTTGAATTGTTTACGTAACCTTGTTTAGCCGCGGCTTCATAAAAGTCTGTTAGGTCCATGTCTGGAGTGTATTCTAAAAGTTTATAATATGTTTTCATAATTAAATGCTATTCTGTGAAGTATTCTATCTTCCATCTTATCGTATGCCCAACGTTTATGTATGCTTAACCATTGTTCACTTATAACTATATCACCATCTTCCCAATCGTGATCGTAACAGAACTGTGGTTGTGTAACGTGTTCTATAAGCCTATCCATTAGGTCTTTAAATTCGTATTTGTCTTTGCCAGGCATACCTAGTATTTGTAAGAACGGAAAGTATAATCCTGTTTTACCTGCGTCATTAGTATGTACTAAACTAAAAGGTTTATCTGTTGCATGATGTTCTACAAAGAACTTGCTAGGACTATATGATCCGCTTTTATATCCTAGTGTTATTAGTGAGTCTTTTATTTCGTGCTTAAATGAATCACTCATTGCTTCGTAACTAGCAATATTATTAATCCAGCTTGTTCTACTACCTTTTGTGCCTTGAACACCATATAACCATATCAAAGGATCACGTTCATAATTACTCGCTTGGTTGGCGTGCCAGTCTAGTGCAGAAGTATGTCCAAACAATCCTTCTTCGCCCTTGTCGTTCTTTTGTCCTGTAACACGTAATATATGATTACCTACTGCTAAATGTTCTGTGCGTTGCCCTTCCTTAGGCTTTGTAGGATCAATGATGTATTGTACCTTACCTATGTGTTTGCAAAAATTAACTTCTTGTTCTGGAGTAAGTTTTTGATTCTTTACTACAACTACCATGTTGGATAAAATTAACTTTGCTATTTCTTTAGCCATAACTTCATCTACTTCTGCTATGTTAATATCCTGTAGCTCTATGGCCCAATCATTTAAGTAATTAATTTTCATTTATGTAACTTTCTAAATCTTCTGGTGTTCCAATACCTTGCATTGACACTACGTCAAATGCACAAACATTCGCACCTTCCTTTATAGTGTAGTTATACACAGGGCAAGTGTAAAATTCATTGTTTACCCTGTCATTGGCTTCTATCATCTGATCTATGTTTCTAAACATCTGTCCAGCATCACGCCAATAATAATATCCTACCGTAGCTCTATCTGATATTGCTTTCTTTTCTGCAACCTCTACAACTTTGTCTGCGATAGTTTTTGCAAAACTCCATTTAGGATTCTTATCAGGACATTCAAACGTTGCTATAAGTCCGTCAATGCCATTGTCTATAATTGTTCTAACTTTATTGCTATCCCATTTCACACTCTGATCACAGTTACTAACAAACACACTATCTCCTTCAGCAAATAGTTCTTTGGCTTTGTATAGTGTACAAGCAGTACCTTCTGTGAGTTCGTCCAGCTCTATAACTGTTGCATTAGAATATAAATCTTTTATTGTGTCTGTGATATTATGATCCTTACGTACTATAAAAATACGTTCATCAAAATCAATACCTATCTGTTGTTCAGTATATTGAAACATAGGAATTCCTTTTACAGGAACCAAAGGCTTAGGTGTATCATATCCTTTTTCTTTAAATCTGTTTCCTTCGCCTGCCATAGGCATTATTAACTTAATACTCATTTAATAACCTCTTTAAATGTTCTACATTACTTACTTGTTTTACGGTAGCCGTAGTAGATGTTGCGGCTTGTATTCCTAACGGACTATCTTCAAATATAACTGTTTGCATAGGCGATACTCCATAATGATACATGGCATAATAGTACATATCAACTTCAGGCTTTGCTCTGTGTTCCGTTGCAGTTAACACAGGATCAAACATATCTAACTCTTGTATCTTTAAACTTCTTTCAACAAACTTACGTGTTGCATTTGAGCAAACTGCAAGTTTATATTTTTTGCTTAATCTAACAAATATATCTTTAAGTTCTTGATCAAACTTAACATACTTGCTTAAATCATTCATTGTATATTCTTGTTTAAGATCCATTAATAAGGTTTCGTCAAACTTATAACCTTTTGCTTTGATATGTTCTATCTTACCAAAGGTAGGCATTCCTTCGACTTCTTCGTCGGTGTATTGTATTGCATTGTTAACTTTGGTACAAGCCTTTCTAAAGGCCTGCTGGTGTAATGGCTTACAGTCTGCCAACGTACCATCAAAATCTAATATTAATAAGTTAACAGTTTCCATTCTATCTCATCTCTTAGAAAAATATTTTCTCCTGCATCACCAGTTAGTATGGCTTGCCAAATATGTGTATTCTTTACTCTGCTTTCTCCTAGTTCCATAATCCAAGGATTTCGTTGAATTGACTCTATTGATGTTAAAGGATCATCAGCCCACGGAAGTAAATTCTTAAACATTTCATACGGACCTGCATAGTACCAATCTTCAGCTCTGAAGATATTGTCATCAACACTTATTTCTGGACAATGTATCTTACCTTCTTGGAACTCAGGCAACGGGCCTTTTCCTGCCGCGTCAGATCTTCCTAGCCAAACATAATCATATTTCTGTGCATTCTTTAAATTAAAACCAGCTATACTTCTAAATGCTCTGGCTCTACTAATATATTGTCCACAAGGAAAATTGTCAACACTAAAATCAGGATCGTAATCTTCTACTTCAATAAACTTAGGATTGTATATGCTATACTGATTAACAATAGTTTCCTTGTTATTTTGTACTATCTTCCAATCGGGCGGATAGTATTTTGTTACCCTAGATGGTGAGTCACCATAGCGATACTTCTCATTGTCTTTGGTCCACTTACCAAGTTGTGTCCAACTGTGTATGTATGTGTGTACCTTGTACTTCTCACATAACTGTTTATAGATTTCATCTTGCTTGTATGTTTCTGCTACTAGTCTAGCTTCACCGCCAATAACGTATGCTAGTGTTTTCTTTTTCATCTGTACCTCACGTGGGTATAATCATTTTTTACACTTTCGTTTAGATCCATAGCCACGTAATCATGTCCGTACAATGTAAGGTCTGGAGGAACAAGTCCTTTAAACTTTTTATACTTTAATTCTAACTGCTCCGGCTCTTCATTCCAATGTAACATTTCGCTTGACCAAATGTTTGTGGTCCATAATACTTTGTTACCTGTTTGTGCTTCAATTACATCAAATAAGTTTTTACTTTCGTTAACAATATCTATCTTATAGAAGTTATGTTCTAGTTCTACGTACTGATCCCACAACTGTTTAAATGCTATTGCACCACCGAATTCGTTTAATTCTTGATGCCAATATGACTCGTAATTGCCCCTATACGTTGAACTGAAGTTATACTTTAGGTCGTGTTCCAATAGCCAAAGGTGTAAATCCAGGCCATCCCACGTTTCTAATAAGTGTCTTTTGTATAATAAACTAGCATCACACCAATCAAAGTAGTGTACCTTTGTAAGTTTATTAAAGCCATTTGTTTTTAATATTGCTAAAGGTTTGAATCCTGCGGCCGCACTAAACAAATGATCTATGTTGTCTGTGCGTTTACCTTCTCCTGAAAGTCTTTCTGTGTTAAACGCATACACTCTATCCTTTTCTATTTCTTCTTGGTATCCTAATTTACGTATCCAAGCCTTTTGATTATATTCTAATGTATCAACTATAGGATCATTACGTTTATCTAACCATACTTTTTCTAATGACTTACTTTTATTATATGGATATAAGAATACCTTACACTCACGCATATCTAACGTAAGGTTATCTATTTGGATATTATTTCTACAAGCTATGTCAATCCAATTACTTCCATCTGAAGTTATTTCGCATTGGATTTCTCCTTCGCCTGCTTTTACCCAAGCTGGAGTGTATTCACTGTTTACTGTATTTTTGCTAAACTCTATGTTCTTGTATGAAGGCTTTCTATCCCAGAATATTCCTAGTTCATCAAACTCTGGCTTGCCTAGTTCTGTCCACTTATCTAAATTAACAAACAAGTATTGTCTATGTAAGCCCGGATAAGCACCTGTTGTAATATAGTGGTGTTGGCTTTTCTTGTCCATGATATGTCCAACTACAAAGAAGTCTGGATTATCATTTGCGTATTTTAAACTTTGTTTAACTAAACTAGGACCTCTAAATAACAAAAGACCTTGACAAGCTATCATGCAATACTTCTTATCCTTTTGTATTGCGTTTTCTAATAATTGTTTTACACTAGTATCAAAGCCAACATAAGAAGCTAGTTTCATTTTTAACATACGATTAACATAAAAGTATGTCATATCAAATGTACGTTTAGCAACAAACTCGCTTTCTATATCACGTGAAATATCAAGTATGCCTAAGCCTACTTCGTTGTCGTTTGATAAATCTTCGTAGTATCTATCTACGGATAAACTATTCCAATCCTTCATGCAGTCTGTCCTTATTTGTATAATAACTTTTTCTAAGAACGTAGAAAAAATCTCTTGCACGTCTACCTAGTTCAGAATGTATTATCATATGTATTCTTGGTTTGTCGCTTTGATTCCAAACACTATGCACGTTGCTAATGTCCATTAAGAAAGCACTACCTTGATCTTTGAAAGGTACTATACCTTGGTCTTTCATTACAAATACACAACCTTCTGGATTATTCAAACTGATGTTACATACACTTAAACGTTTTTCTGCATCTGGTCTGTCTTGGTGTGGCAAAATATATCCGCCTGGCTCCAATAACATAAATCTTACTCTATTAAGATATTCCATTGGCCATACATCTGTTAGAAACTTTTTTGTTTCAGGACATTTGTCTGCTACCCAAGTCCAATCTAAACTTTTTAGAACTTCATCTCGCTCTAGTCCGTAACTGTTTAAGGATTGTGTATCCTCATCTAGTCCGTGTAGTGTAAGGCTTTTCCACCCATGCCCATAATCATCTCTATGGCTGTGAAACTTGTCAATTAAATTCTCTGCTTCGACATACATACCCTTGAAAGGTTGCTTGTCTAATGCACTAAGATGGAAGTAAGGCCATTGTGATTCTTCAAGTAACCATTGAACATCAAACTGATCTGGGTATTGTTTGTTAATGATTTTACCGTTTTTTTGGTGGAATTCTTGTAGTTCTTGCATATTAATATTTACCGCCAGGTCATAGTTAAATGCTCAGTTTTTGGCTTAAATACTATATGCCCTATCTAAATTTAA
>CESM01029163.1_pt1 | contig 13972 bp, 12 predicted proteins | sample 361421 | NCBI WGS metagenome assembly CESM01 (sample SAMEA2622219, study PRJEB7988) | marine metagenome | isolation source: saline water (ENVO:00002010), including | reverse complement strand
TCGTCTTTTACAATTCTTCTTTGCATTGTTGTGTCCTCTGACCTAAGTCAGACATGTAGACAGTTGGCTGAGCATATATACCTTACGTTACAAAAATTATTGTTTAATTTTATCTCTTCTAAGAACGTAAGAACCGGCGACCGAACATAAAACTGTAATACTAACTCCAGCCCATGCTAATGAATTTGCCCAATCAGGAACTCCTGAAGTACTGTGAGACACTATTTCTGGCGATCTAAGCGTGGATTCGTACGATGACCACACTTGGCCGTCTGCGTCTGTGAAAATTATACTCATCAAAGAATTACCTTCTCCTAAGCTAAAAGATTGAGTGGGAGCTTGCCAAAAGAAAGTCCAGCCCTCTTCGTTAGACTCTAAAATCAAATTATGGACATCTGCCTCAAATTCATTTGTCAAACTTAACGACCCATTAGTCACACTAATGTTTACTTCTGAAATTGAAGCATAATCATTTGCTGTAAGAATTACTTCGTATGAAGAACCTGTGGAATAATGCAAATCACTAGGTAAACCTTCAACTCTATATATCTTATCATCTGCCTGAGTAAAAGGGAAGAACAATGATAGTGCAATCATTGCAAGTAAACTTTTCTGAAGAGCGTCCATCTTAGATATTATATTATTTTAGCATTCTATATAAGATATGCGGATAATTAGCGAGTTAACCCTCTATGCTGTAAACTTTCTAATATTATTCTGACTTCAGCTTCACGAAGACCTAACGATGCGGCTGCACTTTCAATAGTGTAATCTCTGTTGTGAAGTATATGATGTAATAATCTCCTTTCGTGATATGTACAATCTGCATCCTGAGTTGTAGATATTATTTTTCTATTTAACTCACCCATTAGTGCCATTAGACTTCTTCTTTCCGATTCTACCTCATCTATAGACTGTTTAAGATCTTCTGAGACTCGCGATAAGAGATCCATTCTAGCTCTCGAATCCATATTTTCTGATTCGGCAATTGCATCTAAAACTCTACGATTCTGATCGGATAAATCTGAAACATCAAAATCGGTTTCAGCTTTTTGCTTATAGGTTGAGGGGCCAATATCTATGTGTAAAGAAACATCTCTAGATGCTTTGTAAACCCTTCTATTTGGACCTCGTCGACTCGGTTCGTCTCTAGATTTTACTAATCCATGATCTTCTAAAATTCTTAAGTGTTTTACTACTGCTTGTTGAGTCACATCTATTTCCTTTGATAATTGCAATGGATATAGTCTTTCTATCGATAATAATTTAAGAATTCTGCGCCTTGTTGGGTTTTCTAATAAATAAAATAACTCGTCTACTTCATCGAATGACATATCAACCTCCGGTTGTATACCCCTTGTTGTAATGGAATATAAAAATTACTATAGCTCCAACAAGCTTTAACATTCAGTTCTGATGGGAGACTAATGGAGTATCGAAAACCTACTAAAAAAGTGATAGTGGAAGCTGTCATAAACGTTCTGAAAAATAGAGGAACAATCGATACTCAAACTAAAATGCATAAACTAGTTATTGCACACCTTAAAAAAGAAGATAAAACATACAAACTTTCCGCTGAAAGGATGAGAGTAGTAGCCGTTAAGTCAAAAAAAATTAAATTAGGAATAAGAACACGCTCTGTAGGTGCTGGACCAGAAGATGATGAAAATACTTTCAGAAGACAAGGCTTAGGATACGATCCAGTTGTAAAACGATGGAGAAGAATTCGGCCTGGTGAAGACCAAAGTGGGCATGCGCATCACAGAGGTGAGTTTGCATCTCCTGGACAACCATGCCCAGTCTGTACCTCACCATTGAAGAAAGTTCATAATGCAACACTTTACGGCGGAAAAGTGGCTATTGGGTTCAAATGTAAATTATGTGGATACTTAACAGGACACCGATGGAGAGAACCTGCAAGATATTCTTTTAGCCTAAAAGGTGTAAATTAGTGGAAGTTTTTGATTATAAAGGCATATGCCTCAAAAGAGATAAAAGAGCAATTTACCTCGATCCATCAAGTGGAAGGCCGGATGGAGCTGTAAGTCATGGGCATTCTGACCATCTAAGGCCAAAAACTCACATGACTGAGCCTACTAAAGAAGTCATGATTGCTAGAACTGGATTTAAAGAGGCAACTACTCATAATTTTCATGAAAAATTTAAGATAAATGATTTTGAGTTAGAATTTTTTTCAGCGGGACATGTTGTAGGATCTGCAATGATTGAGTGTGAAGGTGTACTCTATACTGGAGACTATAATCCGTACGGAACTGTAACTGCAGGAATTGCTGAACCTCAAGATTGTGATACTTTAATCATTGAATCCACTTATGGAAAACCGGACCAAGTCCTGCCTGACAGAAAAGAAGTCCTCAGCGACTTACAAGCATGGATAATGGCTACCTCTGCAAAAGAAGGTGCTATAATCGGAGCTTACTCGCTGGGAAAGGCACAGGAAGTAATTGCAACTGCAAATTTAGGTGGTGTAACGCCTGTAGTCTCAGATGTGGTTGCTTCAGTTAGTGATATTTACAGAAATAACGGAATTGATCTGGAATACAACAGATACTCTGAAGTAACTGAAAAGGAGCAAAATACTGCTGAATTATTAGTAACTTCAACTACTGCAGCTAATGGAAAGAAAAAAGATGAAGCTGTACAAAATATGAGGAAGAAAGGAGCTAAAACTGCAAGAGTCTCAGGATGGTGTGCTTTCTCTGAATGGGCGTTGAGAAGTGTAGACGCGGGATTCCCAATAAGCGATCATTCCGATTTTAGTGGAACTATGAAATTTGTTGAAGAGTGTAACCCTAAACAAGTTTACACAGTTCATGGTTCAACAAAAGAATTAGCAAAACAAATTGAAAAGAAATTGGGGATACGAGCTCAGCCGTTACCTAAATATGGACAAGTTGCAATAGAAAAATATAACTAATTATGAAACATGGAAAACTTATTCTTGTAAGGCACGGATTATCTGTTTATAATGATCAGAATAGATTTACGGGATGGAAGGATGTAAATCTCAATGAGCAGGGTATAGCTGAAGCTAAACAAGCAGTTGATTTACTCAAAGAAATAAATTTTGATATGGCCTTTACTTCAAAACTAAAAAGGGCAAATGACACCTTAAGTCTTATTCTAAAAGGAATTGGACAAGAATCTATTCACATTGAAAAAGATTTAGCTCTAAACGAAAGAGACTACGGTGACTTAGTCGGCCAGAACAAAGCTGAAGCTGCTAAAAAATTTGGAGATGAACAAGTTCAAATATGGAGAAGAAGCTATGACATTCCACCTCCAGGAGGAGAATCACTAAAAGATACTGCAGATAGAGTAATACCTTATCTTAATGAAAAGATTTTACCTCGAGTGTACGCAGGCGGAAATATTATTGTGAGTGCTCATGGAAATAGTATTAGAGCGATTGTAATGGCGCTCAAAAATTTCACTCCAGAAGAAATACTTAAAACTGAAATTGGATGGTGTGAACCTTGGATTTTTGAATTTGATGGGGACAAATTAATTAATTTAGAAATAAAATCAAGGCCTGATTCAAAAAGTATGAGTAAATTACCGGATTAACGGTGCTCTGACCAAGATTTTATCATATCAAGATTTCCTTTGGTAGCTTTTATTTTTTGCTCACGACCCCATTCATCTTTTACGATAATATCATCTCCGCTTGGTGAAAAAATCATGGAAGTAAAATAACCTGACTCTGCTTTAAATTGAATTTCTAAACTGCGTTTAGAACCTTCACCTTCCCAGGTGACAGGATATCCTAAGTCATTGTAGAAATCACTGACCTTTTTCATAAACCTATCACTAGCTGTCATTGTTATTGCACTACGGGACCTTTATTAATTGTTGCTTACGGGGGACATTTCTAAAGAGACCTGTCTCTAACCCAGTGAAGCCCCCTAGTGTAGCGGTCCATCATTCAGGCCTTTGGAGCCTGAGACCTCGGTTCGAATCCGAGGGGGGCTACCACTTTACAAATTATAAATTTTTGAATATTTTGAAGTTAAATATTTTATGAAATCATCACTGCTTGGTTCTTTCCCTGTAGCTTTTGTAATTAAATCTGCAGGTTTTAATTTAGAGCCATGAATATGTATATGGCTTCTCATCCAATTCAATAACACTCTAAACTCTCCCTTGGCTATTTTACTAGGAATACTTGGATCATCGGCGAGGGCTGCAGCATAAAGCTGGGCTGCATACAAATTACCAAGAGTATATGTTGGAAAGTAACCTATTGCGCCCATTGACCAATGAATGTCCTGGAGAACTCCTTTAGTATTGTTTGGAGGAGTGACTCCTAAATATTCTTCCATCTTAGAATTCCAAAAATCAGGTAATTCTGAAACGTTGATATTACCATTGACCAATTGTTTTTCAATTTCATATCTAACCATGATATGAAGATTGTATGTTGCTTCATCTGATTCTACTCGAATTAAAGATGGTTTAACTGTATTTACAGCTCTATGAAGAGTATCAATATCTAAATCACTTGGTAAATGTGGAAAACACTCTTTGAAATCTTCAATGTAATATTGCCAAAACTCTTTGCTACGTCCGACCATATTTTCCCACATTCTTGATTGGGATTCGTGAACTCCTAGAGAAACTGCTTGACCCATAGGTGTGCCTTCATGCTCTTCTAACAATCCTTGTTCATATGTTCCGTGTCCAGTTTCATGCATTACTCCATACAGACACCCAAATGGAAATTCTTCATCATATCTTGTTGTAAAGCGGACATCGTTTGGCCCTGCTCCTGAACAAAATGGATGTGTAGAAGTATCCATTCTTCCTGCTTCAAAGTCAAAACCTATACCTTCCGCTACTTTCAAAGAAAATTCTCTTTGCTGATCTTCAGGAAATTTGCCGATATCCAAAAAACTTGTATCAGGTTGATTTGGACTTTCTCCAACAGCCTTAACCAAGGGAACTATAGCATCTCTCAGTCCTGAAAATAAAGGATCTAATTGTTTAACTGTCATTCCTGATTCATAAATATCTAAAAGTGCATCATAGATATTGTCTTCATATCCATAATACTCTGCTGTCTTACATGTTAATTCAACTGATTTTTCAAGATAAGGGAGGAACTTACCAAAATCGTCTTCTGATCTAGCCTCTTGCCAAACTCTTAATGAGTTTGATTTATGCCTTGCTTTTTCTTCAACCAAGTCTGCTGGAAGCTTCGTTGCCTTATCATAAGATTGCTTAACTTCACGGACATTTGCAGCTTGCTCTTCCGTTAAGTCTTGGGACTCTAAAGATGAAATTAACTTTCCCATCTCCGGATCTGTTATTCGAGAATGTGCTTGACTTGAAAGAAAAGCCATCATTTCAGAACGTAATTTTCCTCCTTTAGGTGGCATCATTGTTTCCTGATCCCATCCCATTATTCCTGAGAGGCTACCAATTAAACTCAATTCTTTGACACGACCTATAAACTTCTCATAATCTGACATATAATGATAGAATGGTGGCAGAATTAAAGAGTTGAGTTTATTCTAAACCGTTATTTGTGAGAATAAAACTCTCAACTAACTCTTCAGGTAACGACCTGTGCTTTTTCAGCCTAATTTGTCTAAAGCTAGCTCTCTTTGTCCTCTCTAGGTGTATAATTGTTTTAGAAAGATGCATCAAGGATTTGCCAAAATAAGGTCCTATTTCTCCATCTTTTTCAAAAACCTGTGCGGAAATCAAAACTGGGTAATCACCTTTTTCTGCTAATGGCTGAAGAATAGAGGTCATTTCAAGAAACTGACGAGATGAAAGTTCCTTATTTTTTAGATACGATAATCTAACATATGCGTTTATTGTATCTACAACTATTAATGATATTTTTGGATGCTTCTCTAGTTTTCTAGTTAGTGTTTGATGCAGGTCTGTTAAACTTGAGGGACGAATCATTAGTAGTTTAGATGCATCACAATCTCCAAATATCTGTGACATTCTTTCTAAGGACAAACCCTCAGTATCTACAAACAATACTACATGATCTGGATATGCTTTGATTGCCTCTCGCGATAGTTGTAGAGCTAAACTTGTCTTTCCTGTTCCAGCTTCTCCATAAACCAAAGAGACTGTACCTTGTTCAATCCCTCCAGCTAAGAGTTTGTCAACTCCTTCGCAATTGGATGGAAGCCGTGGAATCATGATTTCACATTTCCATACGTCGTTAAACTAGTTAGTGTGTTCTACGTCTTAGCAGTGTTATGACTCCAAGAGCTGAGATTACTCCTAGGAAACCAAAGCCAGGTAACCCACTCTCTTCGAGTTCCTCAAGTAAAGAAACTGGAATGACTTCAGTTCTACAGGTCTCTCCGCCGTCTTCGTCTTTTGCACAGATAATAATCTCAAAAGTATCGCCTGATGCAAATTTGTGACTTGCATTTCCGTTCTGTGTAATTAGCATCGCTGTTCCATCACCAAAATCAAAGGTATATGTGATTGTATCGTCACCAGGATCGGTTGCTGAAATTACAAAGTCCATAGCTACTCCTTGCTCACCTTGAGAAGGTAAAACAAACTCTGTGAAGACAGGAGCTACATTTTGAACAATAACCATTCTTTGTTCCGTAGTAATTCCTCCATCATCATCCTTTATTTCCACGGAAATTAGGAATTCACCATCGTCTGCAAATTTGTACTGGACAAAGTTGCCTTGCTGAATTCCATCAGGGAATATCCACCTGACAGAAATATTAGCCATATCTTTTGGTACATCTTCATATTGAACATTGAAAGAAACATCATCGCCCTCGTTGACAATATCATCCATCATTATGTTCAAAATTATTGGGTCTAAATTTCGTACATTTATATCAAAATATTGTTCCACGACATCATCGTCATCGTAAACCTTTACCATTATTTCGTAGTTTCCTGAATGCTGGTAGGTATGGTATACCTTGAAAACATTTTGATAGATAATTCCGTCACCCATATTCCAGTCCACTACCACATTATTTGATCCTTGAAGAATTAATTCAAACTCAACATTCTGACCTTCAAATACTATATCTCTACCAGTTACATCTTCAATGGAGAAAGAAGGTTCATCATTAAACAGATGCAAGTAAAATGTTTCACTTACTTCTTCTAGAACTATGATTTCACCATCTGTATCTCCATCCACTAAATATTCTAATGATGACTCAAATCTAAATTCACCATCTTCGAATTTATTTTCCCAGTTGAAGGTAAACTCCACATTATCATTTGCTGCAATTTTGTAAGATTGTTCGAAAGTATCAATCATGTCGCCAGACTCATTAAATATGTCAAGAATTAATAATAGATCCATCTCACAATCACAATCTGATGATTGTACCATGTAAACAACTGAAACTGAATCTTCTTGGTTATCTCCATCTCTATCTTCTCTGTAAAAAGATAAATCATTGAACCAAGCATCTGCCTCATTACTATCGCCTGAATCACAATTAGCTAAAACAAGGAAATACCCTGATCCTACTTGATTATCATCGTAGTGTGCCTCCCAAGTATACTCTCCACAAACTAAATCGTACTCAATTGCTAGTCCACTCTCGTTTGTATATGTAGTTGCGTAGAAATCCCAATTACCGTTTTCTTCATAGAAATGATGAATATCAATTGTAACGTCTGGAATTGAATTTTCTTCGTCAGGTGAGCCTATGTATGCTATGAATGCCGCATCATTACAAGGCCCGTCTTCACAACCTAAACTTAGATCACCTTCTTCCTCATTGTCTTCTACCGTTGCTTGTGCAACATTCATAATACTTGAATTATTTCCTGACGAATTGCCGTATGAGTAAAATGAGCCTTCTTGTATTTGATTATCTGAATGTATGATTGTAAAATCATACCACTTTTCTGGTAAATCCCTAGAAATCCAAGTTTCATTTGACTCTCCAGAATCAATAACAACGTCATTGTGTCTAACCTCAAAATAGGTTTCATCTGAGCTTTCTGAGGTCAAACCAACGAAATCATTTGTAAATCCATCTTCGTCCCAATCCACTACATAACCAACAAAACCAATTCCATATTCTGAATCATTAGCCTCACTATCATCATCTCCAAGATATATGTCGTTTATCCAGAACTCATCTTCATAATTATCTGGACCTTCTTCACCATCAAATAATACAACATAAAAGTCATAATAATTTTCTTCGTCTGCATACCAATTCTGTGAAAAGGAATCGCCCTCTTCATTATAAATATAGTAATCTTCGGAAATTGTATCTATCTTGTTATCGCCTTGATAAACATCAATGTACACCCATACTCTTACCTCACATTGACAATCTGTGTCTGGATCATATCTTATATCTATCTCGAATGAATTTACATTATATCCATGATTCTCAAACCACTCATCTGACTCATCACCTGTATCGTCATCTTCTGAACGAACATGCAATGAAATATTATCGAATTGTCTTCTATCTTCTAAATTTTGATCCTCATCATAAAGTCTGACAATTATATCGAAAGTTCCATTGTAGGAAGGTGACCATTCCTCATAAAAATAATCGTTATCTTCTCCGTAAATTTCCTCTTCAACATCAAATGAATCAACAAAAGCTCCAGTTTTGTTATCATAGAAATTAAATTCTGTTGTTATATTAATGTAACAATCGCAAGTGGTATCTGGGTCATAATCAAATTCAACTGTATCGTTATCCCCATCTTCATCTCCATCGTATGTATATTGGTAAAACCAATCAAAATATTCATCCTCATCTCCAGGACCACCTGCGCCACTAGTTTGGTACAAGTATACATCATAAATCCTGAATGAATCCTCAAAATTTCCTTGTTCATCATACATGTAAATCGCAAAATCATATGATGTGCTATTGGAGGAGGTCCAACCTATTTCAAAACTATCTACTTGAGTTCCATTTATAGTAAATTCATCATATTCATTACCTACATAATTACCTGATGAATTTTGAAAAACATCCATGTACACTCTGATATCTACCTCACATTCACATTCTGTATTTGGATCGAAATCAACTACAATGGTATCATTCATATTGTCGCCGTCTTCATCATCAGTTACATAGCTCCAGTCTTGAAACCATTCGTCTGAGTCACAATCTGAATTATTATCGTCAATATCACACTCTAGATATATGGTAAATGTGAAATTATCTTCGTAATTATAGTTATCATCATACAGGTAAAAAGTAAAAGTATAGTTTCCGTCTCCGCTAGGATAAAAAATATCTGTTTCAAAATTATCTATTTCTGTTCCAGTAATATTATGTTCAAAATAATCATAATCGTAATCATTAGTCTCATTACTAAATGCGTTATAATTTACTTGAATATCAACTGAACAGTTACAATCTGTATCAGGATTATAGGTTACAAATACATTATTGGCTACGTCATCTCCATTGGTATCGTTAGTGTGCGTACTCCACGACTCGAAGTATTCATCTGAATTACAAGTTACATTATTACTATCACATTCAAGGTATACCGTGAAATTGAAATTATCCTCATAATTCCAGCTATCGCCGCTTGTATCATATAGGTAAAATTCAAAGGTATAATTTGAATCTCTTGGAGCATAAAATAAGTCTGTTTCAAAACTATCAATGTCAGTTCCATTAATTTCATGATCTTCATTATCAAAATCAATGAAGAGACCTGTATCTGCATCAAGGATATTATATTGAACATTAATATCAACTGTACAATTGCATTCCGTATCTGGATTGTATCTTACAAAGATATTATTGGCCTCACCATTACCTGTTGTATCATTAGTATGTGAGCTCCAAGATTCAAAGTATTCTCCGTAGTTAGTATTCAAACTTCCGTATGAATGCATCCAACCCTTTTGTAATAAATCACCATCTGAACTTTCATTATACATATTAAAAGTATAATTTCCTTCAGGAACATCATTAAACATAAGAACTTCATCACCGCCATCTCCGCCAGCTTCTGTATAAAGTGTATTATTTTCTGCGTGGAACAACTCAACATAAACTCCATCATTTGGATTAAAACCATCTCCTCCACTTCCGTTACCGAGAATTCGGTAAAATGCAAAATCATCAAAATCGTCGTCTTCATCAAAATCTTCCATAAATCCAACGTGGCCAATGTTTTCATCTGAAGTGGCACTGTAAAATACAAAAGTATGACTCTGAGCATCTATACTATCTCCTTCATATGTTGCAAACCATCTGTATTCACCAGAAGTCATATTCTTAAAAAATAATTCTCCTTCTTCATTAGTTTCTTCCTCACCAACATCAACCCACTGTAAACCTACTTTCCTCTCTAATTCAATTGTAACATTAGAAACCCCATAATCTTTCATGTGAGACAAAAATGCAATATCGTTGTGATACCCATCTTCATCATCTGAAAAAACTCCATTTTCTACTTGAATTATACCCTCTGGAACATTTGTAGTTGCGTTAAGGGAAATGTTTGATTCTGTGAAATTATCTTCAAAATAAGTATATTCGTTAACTTCTTCGTATAAATAAAATTCAAAACTAAAGGGCCCTTCACAATCACTATTCCAATCCTCACAGTCATCAACAAACCATTCCATCTCAAAACTATCTTCTTCTGTTGAATAAATTTCATAATCGTCATCATCTCCTCCAACATAGTTTCCGTCGGAATCCCTAACATTCATATTAACTTCAACATCTACATAATCTGATACATTAGTATTAGGATCAAATGTGAATAATATCGTATCGTATTGATCGTCTCCATCTGTATCAGAAAGCTCATAGCTCCATGATTCAAAATATTCGTCAGATGTTTGATCGGCTACACTGTATGGTAGTATGCTTAACACTAGTGCAAAAACTGCAGTCAATGCTAAGACTTGCTTGCTTATTGAGTTTCTGTTTTGAGACATTAAATACCTCGGAAACTAAAAGTTAATACTACGTATTTAAAGAGTCTGTTTACAATTCTGAAACAAAATTTCTAGTAATTACTGATAATGAATGTGATACAAAGTATGCATCTTCCCACGGTTTAAGATATCCCACATCAATAACATATTGTAGGAATTCTTCTTGCATTTCTAGGCCTTTAGAGATTAAATCTTTATCATTACTTTTCATTCCTTTTGCTACAAATTCTATAGGATAACCCTCTCTGTGAGGCTGATACAATAGGTAATCTGGAATAATTGAACGGCCATGCTTAGCTTCACTGATACATAAATCCCACTCTTTCCTTAAAAATGCATTTTCCATCAAACCACTTCTCGCTTGTCTGGCCATCTTAAGTGGTTCTGTTGCAACATCTATCGCCACATCTTCGGGCAAATCAGGTAAGGCCTTTTCCAACTCGTTTTCAAATAATTCTTTAGCTCTGGACAAGTAATCATCTGCGTTTTTGTCTAATAGAATATTACCAACACCTCTTGCTTGTAATTCTCTAGCCAACTCATTGCCTTCTAGAGGAGGTTCTTCAGATTTTATAAATTTTTCAATAAAAAAATCTCTCCTATCAAAATTTTCGAGAAGCGCATGACCTAATGCAGAACCTCGCATAACTAAGCAATCTTCTGAATTATCTTGATCCTCTAACTGTTCCAAAAGAGGAGGCCTTAGATGGTCTGGAATTTTCATTTAACTGAACGAGAAGTTATTGATTCACCTTCTTGCCAACGTGCCATGGCCCATAGTAAATCTGACAATCGATTAAGGTAAGCTACAGCCAAAGATTTTTCGATATTACAATTGATAGCGCGCCTCTCAGCCCTTCTAACGACTGTCCTTGAAACATCAATTAAAGCTGAAATTTTATTCTGTCCTGGCAATACGAATTCCTTTGGCAATTCAAAACTTGCTGTAATCTCGTCGATAAAGTCCTCAAGAAACTTAATCATTTCTTCATTTACTTTATTTTTTCCTGATTCCAGTTTATCATGCTTTGAGGGGTCTGTAGCCAATTCTGCCATTAGAACATAGAGATCTCTTTCAATATGAATAATTTTATCCTCTAAATCACTCCCTTTTTCACATTCGGTGCGGACTAATCCCAATATCGCTTGAGCCTCGTCAACGGTCCCGTAAGCTTCAGGAAGTACTGAGTTTTTAGATACTCTATTACCATAAAGTAATCCTGTTTGACCTTCATCGCCCGCTCTAGTGTATATCTTCATAATATCAATAATATAGTGTGAATTATAAAGCTTGGATTAATTTTTGGTATTGATTAAGACTTGAAGTAAAGTCCCCTTGTTCTTTGCGCGTGCAATAAAATAGTTAGAATTGGAATCAATCAACAGCTTTGACCATTTCTCAACTTCTTCAATATCTGATTTTCCAATATTTTCATTACTGCTCTTGGCTTTCCCTGCCATATCTACTAAAGCTTCAAAGGGTATTCTTCCATATTTTCCAATATACCCTGTATAATCTTCCCATGATTTATCTACATATTTGGCAAATTTTTGAATTGATGGAACTTGTTCACTTAAATCAACAGAATCATTACCCTTGATGATATCTATATCAACACCTGACTTAGCTCTTGAACTTGCTTTCTTAGAAAATCCCCAGTATGCAAGGGCTACTTTTCTTGCTGTTTGCGCAGACATCAGTTTTGGATAGTAAATGCCACTAAATATGTGATTTGATGGTAACAAAGTTTATTTGTAACCTGAACAATAATGAAAATGATGGAAAGGAAAAGTAGCTCGCTTGTGATGATTTTTCTATTTTTGTTTTCTATAGTTTCGACAAGTGGATGTCTCGAGGATGAAGTCAGTAACTCGGACAATGTTAATGACTCAAACAATGATAATTATTATGACTACAATGATAATTCAAATAATCAAGATACTGGACCTTCAAAATTAGATTCTGATGATGATGGCTATGATGACAATAATGATGCATTCCCAAATGATCCTAATGAATGGAAGGATTCTGATGAAGACGGGGTAGGAGATAATGGAGACAAGTTTCCTTATGATGAATGCGCAACAAAAGACATGGATGGTGACGGAAAACCTGATTCAGTTAAAAATAACTGTAATACTTCTTTAGAAATCGATGACGATATAGACGGTGACGGGTATAATAATACTCTAGAAATAAGTCTTGGCACTAATCCAAGAAGCCCTTCTTCAAAGCCATTAGACTATGATAATGATGGACTTCCTGACGGAATTGATATGGACATAGACAATGATGGAATGAACAATACTGTTGACCAATGCCCAAGAGGTACTCCTAACTGGGAAGCTGGAGGGTCTGATGATTGGGATATGGATGGATGTAAAGATAACACTGAAGACGATGATGATGATAATGATGGAGTAGAAGATAGGTATGATAATTGTGATGAAACTCCTACTGATGAAATTCCAAACGAAGAAGGATGTTCTGCATCCCAAAGAGATACTGACGGAGATGGAATTGTAGATTTACTAGATATTTGCTGGGGAAATGATTCTACTGGAGACTCTGATGGTGATGGTTTGTGCTCGGACGGCGATCAATGTCCTGATGGACCTTTCCTTTATGGTGAAGAAGTAGATGATAATGGATGCTCTTACTTTGAGAAACCAATTCCATGGAATAATGGACCTTTTTCTAATTCATACATGGGTACTGTAGATGACTTTACAGTTCCTGAACCCATTGACGAAAACTTAAATTTTACTAATAATTGGGAATTTAAGAATGAATGGAATGGAAAGAATAACTATGTTTTCGTAATTTACAATCCTCTAAATCCTGATAGTGTGATAACTTGGAATTCTGCAAATCCAGTTGGTCAGGCAACTGAACTAAGTCTGATGTTTGAAAAATCTCCTGATAATGTTCATTACTTCTTCGGTTCATACCGTGATGGTGGGTGGATGGGTGATGTCAGCTACATGTCTGGAAGAGTTAATGCTGCTCTAGCTGGTATGAGTGAAGATGATAGAGAACATTGGAGT
>CESM01020505.1_pt1 | contig 13973 bp, 21 predicted proteins | sample 361421 | NCBI WGS metagenome assembly CESM01 (sample SAMEA2622219, study PRJEB7988) | marine metagenome | isolation source: saline water (ENVO:00002010), including | reverse complement strand
ACAGGATAAATATAAAAAAGGACATATAGAATGGCAAATAGATTTCCACTAATAGTAGATGTAGATGACGGCAACAAAATAAAAGAATTGCCAACTGGCGATAACCTTGATTTGAGCAGTGCTGGCATAAGCAATTTAACTACACTTACTGTGTCTGGAGCATTGTCTAGTAACACTTTATCTGTTGCTACCAGTGCAAATATAACTGGCGCAGTAACAGCAGGTTCGGCAAGTATAAGTGGCACTGCAACCGTTGCAACTCTTGCTGCAACTACTATAACTTTGGGTGGATCAAATGTAGGTGTTCCTGTGCAATCTGATTTCAATGAAACAGATAATTCAAGTTTAGCATTTATAAAAAACAAACCAGATCTAAATAATTTAACAATAAGTAGACTAACTGATATAGGAGATGTATTTGCTGATTATCCTAGTGATGGTAGTGTCGTAAATAAAATTATTAAATGGGATGGATTTAGTTGGCAAGGTGCTGATGAGTCTGGTGGTGTTTCTTTAACTGATTTTAGTGTTGTGCAAAACTCACCAGCAGGATCAGGAAGTTTAGTTTACAATAACTCTACAGGGATATTTACATTTACACCTGCAGATTTGCCTACAAATGTTAGTGAACTTGTCAACGATGCTGCTTACACAACTTTAGCAGCAGTAGAATCACAAAACTATCTACAAGAAGGTGATGTATTATCAACAGGCAGAATTACTCGTAGTGTAGCAAGTAATCAAGTTACATTAGGATTTGATGACACAGGTTTGCTTACAAGTGTTCAAACCAGCGGAAATATCAGTGGTAATGGATTAGGATCTGACCCGATTGTTTTAAATGATACAATTACAATAGGAGTTATTAATACTACTGATGTTGGCACTCCTAGTATATTTAAAGGCGTTACAGCAGACGATATTATTGTAAATACAACTTTAACTAGCACAAATGGAACTATTACATTAGATAATGGTGCTATTACTGCAACCAATGGTAACATTGTTGCAACAAATGGATTTATGATTGCACCAGAAGTTCAAACTGCTACTGTTTCTCAAACAGGCAACCTCACACTAAATGCTTCAGGAAAAGTTGCAATTCAAAACACAGGATTAACAATAGGATATAATGGCACACTACCAAGTTCAAATCTTGCGGTAGGAGATATACATCATCTAGGTAATGGTATAGCCACATATGTTGCAGATGTAGACGGAGTCGGAACTCCAGGATGGATTGTTTTAGGCGGCACATTAAATATGCCACGAGGCTTCCAGCTTCCAGTTTTTGGAGCAGGCAGACCATCAAGCCCGAGAATTGGAGAAGCTATTTGGAATGATCAAGGTGCTTCACCAGTGTTAGAAGTATGGGATGGTTCTTCTTGGCTTGTTATAGGTCCATAAGTATCCTCTTTTAGTCATAAATACTAAAAACGGAGAATACAATGGCAATCCAATCAATTAACTTAGGACTTATTGCAAATGACGGAACTGGCGACGACCTCCGTGAAGCATTTACAAAAGTCAACGCTAATTTCGCAGATTTAGATATAAGAGCAGCAAATATTACAGCAGAGGATGCAGCAGTAGGTGCTGGGTTTGGTGTATTCAAAGAACAAGTAGATACAGTTCTAAAATTTAGAGATCTAGCACCTGATCCATCATTTCCAGGAACAATAGGAATTTCTGTAAGTGAGGACGGTAACACTTTATTTTTAAGAGCAGCGTCAGCAACTATAAGATTTACAGATGGTGTGAATACACTTGCAAGTAGTGTAGAACAAGTTGTAACATTTACAGGAAGCCAAGGTGGAAGTGTTAGCGTAGATAATAATTCTAGAACAGTAACAATTGATAGCCAATTAGTTAGAGAGACATCTCCTGCTGTAAATGCAAACTTAGATATCCAGAATAATGATATTTTAAATATTAATCAAATCAATGATATTTCAATGGATGCATTAGCAGAAATATTTGAATTCAATTTTGGTGATATTACATTTACAAGAACAAGTATTATTGATTTCCTAATAAACAGCACAGATGTAGACTTTGGCACAATACTTGCATCAGGAGCAGCACCAGAAATAGTAGATGGCGGAAATATAGTCTAAAGGAACACAAATGGCACTACCACAATGGACTAGTCAATCAGGAACTAGATTAGCAGATTTAGACGAACGAATAAATGTTACACTGCCTTTACCTTTAGCATTTACTTCTGGTGTTACTATAACTAAAATTGCAGGTGAACTGCCACCAGGTATTAGAATAGAAAATTATACACTAACTGGAGTTCCATTTGAAGTAAAAAGAAGCATAGACTTTGAATTTACTTTGAGAGCGAGCACAGAAGATGGAGTGCTTGACAGAACATTTATAATAGGAGTCACAGGTGCTGATGCTCCGCAATGGCTAACACCAGCAGGAACATTGAACATTGGAGAAGAACTGACAGGAGATTTTTGGGTAGACACAAGAAACACATCCTGGGGTATCTTTGAAAGCAATGGCATAAACAACTTTTCTCCTGTAAATATAAAAGTATATGAAACTAAACCTTTTGCAAGTGTAGGAAGCAACGGTGATGTTATTTTTGTCTATATCGAAAGTCAATTTTATTATAAGTTTAATAATTACTGGAGACGTATGGATGATAAGACATTACAAAATAGTGTAGGATTTTCTTCTAAAGTTTCAACAAGTCCTTCTGTGCCAAAAGCAAACGAAATAACATTTTGGTTTGCAACAAATAAATTATTGGATAATGGTTTTGATTTAAAACTAAGGACCTTTGATGAATCGATAGATCAGTGGATACCAGTAAAATATTTTATAAGTTCAACTCCACCAATTTCGCCAGGTAATAAAACTGTTTGGTTACACATTACTGATGATAATATTGCTTTTGTTCCTAAAGTATATAATGCAAGTGAGAATATATGGCAGGTAGCAAATTTTGATTATTCAGAAAATGCACCAAGCACCCGTAGTAGAAGTTATTTTATACTAGATAGTGAAATTGTAGATTTCCAATTACAAGCAATTGATACTGACTTAGCGGCAGGTGAAAATTTAAAATATTTTATTGCAGATGAAGATGGTGAATTACCTCCAGGTTTAACATTGTCTGAAGACGGAAGAATAAGTGGTATTGTAGAACCATTATTGGCTTTAGATAAAGATTTACTACCAGGATATGCTAGTTCACCGTTTGATGTGTCTCCTTTAGATTTTGCAGCATTAGATGATAATGGGTATAGCAGCTTTTATTATGATACTACCTTTTATGGTTTTAGCCAAAGGACAAGAACTCCTGCTAAATTAAATAGATATTATAATTTTTTTGTTACTGTGCAAGATGACGTAAGTTCAAGTAGACGTGAATTTCAAATCTATTTAGTTGGCGATGATTTTCTAAGAGCCGATAACACAATAATGAAAGCAGGCACTGGTATATTTACTGCTGATAACACATTTTTACGTAATCCTGTCTTCCTTACACCAGGTGACTTGGGCGTTAGAAGAGCAAATAATTATCAAACTGTATATATAGATGTAATTGATCCAAATAGTATTCTAGGCACTTTGAGTTACAGGTTGCTTAATTATAATGATGATGGCACAGAAAGTATATTACCTCCTGGACTAGTTTTAGATGGTTTGACTGGAGAATTAGCTGGTAGTATTCCTTACCAACCCGCTGTTAGTAGAGATTACAGATTTACAATAGAAGCACAGCGTCAAGAAGCAGATACAGATATTACATTTGATGCTATTGCAACTGCATACGAAGATACACTTTCAAGTAAAAGTAGCTTTAAAATTAAAAAAATCACTGAGGAAATACCTGGTATTGGAACAGTAAAAGATTTAATCGGAAAAACTTTGCAGATCAACGAATACAATTATCTTGTGAATGAAGTTGACGATTCTGATCCAGATTATGATATAATTCAAATTGAAGGTGTGCTGAATCCTATAACAAGTTTCAAATCTTTGCAAGTATATGAAAATAAATCACCAGGAGAAAACTGGTTGTATGTTGTAGATATGCCTGCAAGGGATATTGATTTTTATAGAAACAGAACACTTACATTTAGTGGATCAGAAAGTTATAAAATATTAAGTGATACTTCTCTTAACTTATGGGAACGTCCTACACCGTTTACTAGATATAATGTAAGTTGCAGCGACAGTGTAGGATTTTTGCAATTTGATTACAACGCTGCTGGATTTGAACCTATACCAGGTGAAACTAGATTTGATGCACTCAAAAGATATATTAAAGAATTACACGATAACAAAAATGTTACCTTTTACGAATTGTATGATATAAGATTAGTCAGTTCAACAGATCAAGAAATTGTTTTTGATGTGAAATCTAATAGTATTACAAGAACCACTTCTTCAATACAAAAAGTATTTCATGCAGATGATAGTAGTATTCCACATCTTGATGCAATAGAAGTTGTAAAGACTAATGACTTTTTAAAATTATATTTAGACACAAATAGTTCAAGGACATGGATAGCTAATCAACAATTTAGTTTTGGTGTTGCTAGAAATAATCAAGTATTTTTATATGCTTTAGACACTGAAGCAAACGTTGCAAGAACAATTAAGACCTTCACCATACGTGTGCTAGGAGAAGTCGAAAGCACTATGGAATGGGTAACTCCAGTAGAGCTAGGCACAATTACTGCAAATAGAATTAGTTATCTAAGATTAACAGCAACCACAACACTAGAAGATGCATTGATAAGATATGATTTAGTAGATGGTAAAATACCATTTGGTTTGGAACTAAAACGTGATGGCGAGATAGTTGGTAAAGCTAACCAGTTTCCAAATGCTACAACTTTAGGTTTGACTACTATAGATAATAGAGCTACTACTTTTGACAATGGTGTTACTTCTTTTGATAGACAATATAGATTTACAGTTATAGCAAGAGATAGATTTGGATATAGTGCTATTATGAGAACTTTTGTTTTGAATGTTTCTGATGTAGATAACAAAAGTTATACAAATATTTACATGCAACCATTTCTACCTAATACACAAAGAAAAACTTACAACACATTTATAAATGATTATCAAGTGTTTACACCTTCATACATATATAGACCATTTGATGAAAACTTTGGTGTTCAAAAGAAATTGAGAACTTTAGCGTTTGCAGGTATAGAAACAAAAATAATTAATTATTTCGTTGCAGCAACAGCAAAAAATCATAAAAAGAAAAATTTTTACTTTGGCGATGTAAAAACAGCAGTAGCAAAAGTTGCTGGTTCAAATGATATAATTTACGAAGTTGTTTACGTAGAATTAATTGATCAACAAGATCCATTGTTAGGTGAAACAAAGTTATCAACTAATATAATTACAAAAAATCCTTTGACTATAGACCAGATTAAATACGAAGTTACTTATGATGTAACGAGCAGTGAGTCCGGTGGAGACACTTTTAATGTTACAACTAGGAATGACGGCACAGTAAGGTTATCTACTACAAGTGGTTCATTAGTGATAACAACACGAAGTGGCGAAGTGCTAACACCTGCCAGCGGACAGTTACCAATTATTGGCAGGACAGGAGGTATAATTACTGTGTTGAGTGTTGCATTTAGTGTTGATAGTAATGCAGAAGCGTTACGTTTTAGACCTAATGGCAATGTAATATCAGTTGATAGTGATGCAATTTTGTCAAACCAATCGACTGATAATAAAAAATTCATTTCAAACATTACAAATATGCGTAAACGTATTAGTGAGATAGGTGTTAATGAAAGAGAATTTTTACCTTTATGGATGCGAACAAGCCAAGAAGATAATATAGAAGAAATTGATTACGTTGCAGCAATGCCATTGTGTTATTGTAAACCTGGCACAAGTCGACTTATTAAAGAAAATATTGAAAACAACGGATTTGATTTCAAAAAATTAAATTATGAAATTGATAGATATATTGTAGATAGGACAGAAAATAATGATAATGAACAATTTATTCTGTTCGCAAATTATCAGTTCAATGTATAAAACGATAAATACTTGCACAGGAGATAAGGAATAATGGCTAGTAGTATTATAAGCACAACGATTGATGAAACGTATCCAGTGGCAGGTCAAGACAATGACAGCCAAGGATTTCGTGATAATTTCACAATCATCAAAGATAATTTTGCATTTGCAAAAACTGAAATAGAAACACTGCAAACTGATGCTGCAAAATTAAATGTTTCAAATGCATTTAGTTATAATACACAAAGTCAGACAGTAACAAAAGAAGTTACTAAAACAAGAGTTGATTCAACTGTTGCAGCTTCAGGCACATCAAACATTCAATTCGCAAATGCCAACTGGGTAGAAGTCAACGTGCAAGGCACCGACGGAACTATTAATATACAAGGTTGGCCTGAAGTTACAGAATCTGCTGCATATGGTGAAATTGTTTTTGCATTATCTCCAAATACATCACCTAGTTCCTACGTTGTAAAATTCACAAGTGAAAACGCAAGTGGAACTGCAAGTCAAGTTTTAATTGATGATAGCACACAGTTTACAAGTGTAGATGCAAATACTGCATCTATTGCTATTTCTACAAGTGCTTCTACACAATACAAACTTGTTAAAGCAATGACTTGGGATAGAGGCGGTAGACTATTCTTGCAATATCTAGGTGAATTTACAGAGACATCTTAATGCATCCAAATCTAAATCCTAAAGATTTTACAACAACTGAAATAGAACAAAAAATAAAAAAGCTCGAAAGCATGTATTTTGTTACGAGCAATGAAGAGCTGCGTAGACAGATGATTCTTATGTTGGATACATTCAAGATTGAGTTACAAGAACGTAGACTAGAAGAAGCAAAGAAACGTGCAAAAAATAGCAATGACGGACTTGACGAATTAATAAAAATAAGTTAATATAATACATGTCAGAAATAGTGGATATCAAACAAGATGACACGTTTGGAACAATATACAATCTAAAACATATAGAAACACCAATTAATGGAATAAATGGTAAACCATTTTTATGTTTAAATGAGCATTGTAATTTTGATCTAGAACGTATGGATGATGAAATCTGTTTGGCATTGGCAAAAATAGATAATTTTAAAACTCCAACTGTGCCAGGAAAAATACCTCCTGAATTGAAAACACATGATAATGATGTATATGAATATGATGTGTTATATGACTATACTGGAGATAAAAGTATTTTCAAAGATATGGATTATCAACAAATACGCAAGTATTTCTTCTACAAACAAAAAATTACTCTACCTTGGTATTTTGTATTAGATTTGAAACCAAATAAATTATTAACCAAAAGTCAAGACCTAGAACCATGGAGTGAAGTAAGTGAGTTGTTTCCTTATACTAAATATTGTATAGAAAAAATGCCATTTACAGAGATAGGTAGAGTAGTAATATATGGCACATGGCCCGATAGTAAAGTAAGTTGTCACAGAGATAATATTCCTAGCAAAGACTTTGAACATCATATTAACTTTAATCCAGGTGGCTATCGTCCTGTATATTTGTATGATACAATTAGTAAAGATAAAATTTATTTGCCAGAAGATTTTAAATTTTATGCATATAATACTACTGATTACCATGGTGTTGATTCTTTGTCAACATTTTCTTATACTATAAGAGTAGATGGAAAATTTGACTTGACAAAAATAGAAATATAAACTATACTAAGGTATGCTTATGAAAACAGATGATTTGGGTATTCCACGGTTTACTAACCGCGACTTGATTGATATGATCTATAATGGTAATGTAGACAAGTGTCATGTTGTCCTTTGCGACCCAAGTGATGATGTTGATAAGTTTAATAATGCAATGGAAGCACAAGGAATGAGTCCATTACAAAAGTATATCCCATTAGATGTAGATCAAAAAACTTTTGACAGTGTATGTCAAAGCGAATGGTTTATGCCCGATGAATACAAAGAACTTGACGTTGTTGCACATTTGTATAGTTTATGCGAAGGCGATGACGAACGTTTCCTTAGAGTAAATGAAGAACTAAGTGCGTTTCAAAATAGAGAAATGTTTGATTTGTTACGTTATATGATCTATCTTGTAGATTTTATGCGTGAAAACAATATTGTTTGGGGTGTAGGACGTGGATCAAGTGTAGCAAGTTATGTTTTATACTTGATTGGGGTGCATAGAATCGACAGTATAAAATACAATTTAGACTGGCGTGAATTTTTAAGAGACTAAATATCGTTACAAGGAGACTGCTATGGCAATGAAAACACAAGGTCGTAAAACATATACTACCGCAAGAGGTAAGAATATTGATCTCGACCAATTAATAAAAAGAAATGAACTAACTCCAGCAGTCGGCAATGCTCGTGTAAATGCTCGCGGTGATGAATTAGGTGCCGGCGGCAAAATAATTCGCAAGCGTGAAGAAGTTGTAAAAGACTACTATAAAGGCAGCGCACCAGTTATTGACGAAGGTCGTGCATCACAACCAGCACCTGACCCTGGAGCAAAAGAATACGAAAAAGATATGAAGCCTGCTGTTATTCCTGAACCTATTAAAGAAATGTCCAAAAAAGAAATTGAAGAGTTAGAGCAAATGGATGAAGATTGGGTTGAGGATGAAGAAGGCAATTTTGTAAAAAAACAATAGGTGAATAATGGCTATAAACATTGATACTATCAAAGGTAACTTGGTTCCTATACGTGACAGAGTTATTGTAAGTAATATGCATTTTGGTGAACAAAAATTAAAGTCAGGATTAATTATGCTTGACGATGATGGAACCAACAGGGGAATATATCCTCGTTGGGGACAGGTCCATGCAAAAGGACCAGAAAACAAAGATGATTATAATATCGGAGATTGGATTTTGATTGAACATGGTCGCTGGACACGTGGCGTCAAAATTGATGAAGGCAATGGAGAAACTGAGCTACGTATGATAGATGCAGATTGTATTGTAGGTTGGAGTAAAGAAAAACCAGAGGTATAAATGAAAATTATAAAACTTATATTAGGCATACAAGCATGTATATTAGGATTGTTAATTATTTTGTGGATGTTAGGTGAACTAGCATTTATAGGAATGGAACTTGATATGCGAGCAATGGAATATGAATATATGATGGAAGTAGATGCTGATGACTAATCCATTTGAAGATATTGAACGTTTTGGTTCTGCATGTGATCAAGAACCTAATGAAGCAAATTATAAAATGTATCTGAGCCTAATAGATGAAGAAGTAGGTGAACTTGTAGATGCAGTAGCATCAAATGATAAGCTCGAACAATTAGATGCACTTGTAGATATTCTTGTTGTAACAATGGGTGCTATAAGAGCAGCTGGTTGGGACGGTGAAGCTGCATGGAAAGAAGTAATGGATACGAACTTTGCAAAAATAGATCCAGATACAGGCAAAGTCCGTAAACGTGAAGATGGCAAGGTATTGAAGCCTGAAGGTTGGAAGGCTCCACAGCTTGCAAAATTTGTAGGAGATTAATTTGAATACTAAAACAGCAACTTTAGCAAGTCGTATGTATGACGAAGGCTTGCGTAAATTTATGATTAATATGTATAACCACACTTCGCTAGGTTTAGCAGTAAGTGGTTTTATTGCCTATCTTGTTTATTCAACAGGTATGGTGTATAGCATGGGTGCTCTTATGTGGGTGTTTATGTTTGCTCCGCTAGGTATGATTTTATATTATGGCTTTGCCGGACAAAATTGGAGCCTACAAGGCATTACACGTTTTTACTATGTTTTTACAGCAGTAATGGGTGTAAGTATGAGCACTATTTTTGTAGTGTATACAGCAACGAGCATAGCTCAAGTATTTTTTATCACAGCAGCAACGTTCTTAGCCGCCAGTCTCTATGGATATACAACAAAACGTGACCTCACAACAATGGGTAGTTTTCTTATTGTAGGCTTGATTGGTATAATTATTGCAAGCATAGTAAATATTTTCTTAGCCAGTAGTGCTATGATGTTTGCAATAAGTATTTTAGGTGTATTAATATTTGTTGGTATGACAGCATGGGATACACAAACAGCAAAGAATTTGTATCTTTCTGCACCTAACATGGATGTAGCAGAAAAGTATGGCGTGCAAATGGCACTATCATTATACTTAGACTTTGTAAATTTATTTCAGTTTTTATTGGTGTTACTCGGCAATAGAGAATGAAACTATTAGATGTAGACTTTGATCTACCAAAAGGCCCCGTCGGTGTTTTATGCAGTGGCGGGGCTGATAGTTCGTTGGTTCTATATTTGCTAATGAAATATAGCACACAACCTATACACATATTTACATTATGCAATAAGAACAAACACTATACAAATAATATCGTAATAGCACAAGTAATAAATTGGTGTTTGCAAAATACAACCAATCATAACATCAGTCATTATGTAAATTATGCTGATGAACAAACAAATACTGAATTATATAAAATACCATTTAGATTGTTAAAAAGCAAAACAATAGAAACTTTATACATAGGCGATACTTGTTGGCCACCGGATGAAATAAACAAACAATTTGCAAAAAATGATATTATACAATCTAAAAATGATAGAAGTCCACATGTAACAAGGCCTACATATTGGAAAAACTTTTACATACCATTTACAAATTATAATAAGAAAAAAATAGCCGAAATATACCAAGATCAAAAAATAATGAATCTTTTTGATTTAACTAGAAGTTGCGAAACTTTGGAAAACATAGGATTAGAACATTGTGGAGATTGCTGGTGGTGTAATGAAAGAAATTGGGCATTTTCTGGTTGACAACTGTATTTTAATATGCTATAAATGTATTATACAGTAACAGACACAGAGGGTCAAATGTCACAGAATATTGAATGGGGTCAAACCAATAAAACTAAATTGCTTGTTGAAAAATTAGATGAACTTATTCCACTAGAAGGTAGAGTTACAAATCCTGTCAAAAACAAACATTTAGAAAAGTTCCGCAAAGCACAAAATGTTGTTTATGATATTTTCAATAACGGTTTGATGAATAGAGGCAAAGCTCTAAAAGTTTTAGGACTTATGAAATATGATCTTTTCCTAGATGAATATAATTCAAGAGGTGAGTTGCTTTGGGCAGCTAACTGGAATAAAAACAACGAAGTTGTTGAACGAGCTTTTACACCAATAGTAATGGCAGCAGCAAAAGAACAAGGAGTGATATGAAACAACTAATTTTGGTTGTAGCCATGGTATTATATGCAAACATTGCCAAAGCAAACGAAATAGATGAATATATTGTAGAAAACTATTCAAGTATGCCTGCAGATATTCAACAAAGAATAGATGAATTATTAGAATATGGTGACAGATACAAACATGCTATATTTGCAATAATTCATAGTCAAAAGGTATACAATGGCAATCCAAGTTGCCATGATATGGAGGAAGTGTAGTGCCAATACACGCAATGATAGATTTAGAAACACTTGATGTAACCCCACAAGCAAGTGTGTTAACTGTTGGCGGAGTGAAGTTTGATCCGCTGAATGATACCGAGCCACACAGTGAATTTTATTTTAAATTAGATCTAGATGCACAAAGCAATAGAAAAGTAAATGACAGCACTATTGCATGGTGGGGCACACAAGATAAAAAAGTGCAAGAAGAAGCATTTAGCGAAGATGGTAGAACAGATCCTATAGATTTTTTAGAACACTTACCAAAATGGATGGTAGGTGTTGATGTGCTTTGGGGTCACGGTTATGGATTTGATATTACAATTATAGAAGATATGCTACGGCAAGTAAATAAACCTATTCCGTGGCAATTTTGGCAAGTGCGTGATAGCAGAACATTGTTTGCTATGGCAAAAGTAGATCCACGTAAAGCAATGCAAAGTGATTTGCATAACGCATTAGCAGATGCATACTTTCAAGCAAAAGGTGTGCAAATGGTTTATAAAGAACTAGGAGTAAAAAAATGAGTGATGGTCCATTCAAGGCAGCATTTAATGCTGATACTGACGGTGTAATCCGCAGAGAAATAATCACCTATCGTGTGAAAGATGGGATGATGATAAAAGAAGAAGCAAGTCGCGATTATTATAAATCTGGCGACTATCATGACAGCCAAAATATGAAGCCGTTGACACATCGATGAACAGTCCAATAAATCAATTACAGCAATTGATGACAATTACAATGGAAGAATGCGGTGAGTTAACGCAACGTTGTAGTAAAATTATGCGCAAGTATGAAACTTTAGACTTGATTAATGAAGAACAACGTGTTAAACTACTTGAAGAAGCAGGTGATGTTTTTTGTATGCTTGAACTTATGAGCGAACACGGAATATTTGATTGGCGTGAAATTATGAATCGTGCAGATGTTAAGAAACAAAAACTAAAAATTTGGAGCACATTGATTGATGATTAAAACTTGGGATATACATGGAATAAAAAATGATATTGATAGAATATATCTAAATGAATCAGACCCTAATTTAGATGGAATGTCAACTTTTAATTGCAAAAAAGATCTATATCGTATAAAATGGTATGTAGAAGAAGCATTGGCAAAGTGTCACAACTATGAAGGTGAAACTGAATTTGTCAGAAAACATGAAAAAATTGCAATGATAAAGGCGTTAAGCGAACGATGAAAGAATTATGGGTAGAAAAATATCGTCCTAAAACAGTTGATGGATATGTTTTTAGAGATGATGCACAACGTAATCAAGTAAAAACTTGGATTAAAGATAAAACAATTCCACACTTATTGTTCAGTGGAAATGCAGGTATTGGTAAAACAACACTAGCAAAACTTTTGTTTAATGAACTTGAAGTAAATCCATTAGATATACTAGAAATAAATGCAAGTAGAACAAATTCAGTAGATGATGTTAGAGATAAAATTGTTGCATTTGTGCAAATGATTCCATTTGGTGATTTTAAGGTTGTGTTACTAGATGAGGCAGATTATTTGTCTCCAAATGCACAAGCGGCACTACGTGGTGTAATGGAAGAATATCATACTACTGCACGTTTTATTCTAACTTGTAACTATCCAAATAGAATTATTCCAGCAATACACAGTAGATGCCAAGGCTTCCATATTGCTAAGATTGATCAAACTGAGTTCACTGCAAGGGTGGCAGAAATACTAATTACAGAGGGTATCACTCCAAACTTGGACACACTTGACACTTATGTAAAAGCTACATATCCTGACTTACGTAAATGCATAAATATGGTGCAGATGAATAGCGTAGATAATACTCTTGTAAGTCCACAAGAAGGCGATACTGGGGAGAGTGATTGGAAGCTGGATATGGTTGAATTATTCAAAGCAGGTAAAATACACGATGCCAGAAAGTTGTTGTGTGGCACAGTGAGAGCAGAAGAGATGGAAGAAATATATCGTTGGTTGTATGACAACATCGAACTGTTCGGAACAGACGAACAACAGGATCAAGCAGTATTAATTATAAAACAAGGCTTGGTTGATCATACATTAGTTGTAGATCCAGAAATTAACTTAGCCGCTACTTTGATACGGCTGGGGAGTTTATGACATACGTAGTAAATGATCAATGTATAAAATGTAAGCATATGGATTGTGTAGAGGTTTGTCCGGTAGATTGTTTTTATGAAGGTGAAAATATGCTGGTAATTAATCCTCAAGAGTGTATAGATTGCGGAGTATGTGAACCAGAGTGTCCGGCAGATGCTATAAGACCTGACACAGCAGAAGGCATGGAACAATGGGTAGAATTTAATCAAAAGTATGCAGATATTTGGCCAGTTATTTCTGAAATGCGTCCAGAAGATGTGCCTGATGACGCAGATGAATGGCATGGCGTAGAAGGCAAAATGCAATATTTTAGTGAAGAACCAGGAAAAGGAGATTAGTAATGGAGACAATTTTAATGTTAGAATTTTATATTTGGCACGGAGTGCTTATGACTGCT
>CESM01013846.1_pt1 | contig 13996 bp, 15 predicted proteins | sample 361421 | NCBI WGS metagenome assembly CESM01 (sample SAMEA2622219, study PRJEB7988) | marine metagenome | isolation source: saline water (ENVO:00002010), including | reverse complement strand
TGAGAATGTTTTAGAAGCCTATTCAAAAATTAAAGCAGATATTAAAGCAGGAAATGATTTACGAACAGGCGCAAGAGATTTATCTGGAGCTCCTTTAGTTAGTAGCACCAATAAATGGGTGGATTTTGCTTTACGCAAGGAGCTGCGTAACGCTGTAGCTTCTGGCAGTGATTATATGACTATTGGTAGCCCGGATATGGTTAAGCGCATGACAGGCGGCAACATAGAAGGGCAAAAAGAGTTTTACGGTAAAATTGTTCCAAAGCGTTTAGAAGAATTAATTAAAAAGTTTGATAAAAAAGCAAAAGTTGAAGTTGTTGAGATCCAAACAGCTTTTGACAAAAATATTGTTGAAAGTAGGCCAGAGGCACAAGGCCAATGGAAAGTTTTAGGCGTAAAACTGACTGATAAACTTGTGAATGCAATGGCAGAAAAAGGCATGCCAATTTTTGGCTATTTGCCAGGCGCAGTGGGTTTAGGTGGCGCAGGCGTTTTAGCATCACAAGCAAGCCAGGAAAATCAGCCAGGCGGCGTATTAAATCAATTTTAGGGGTTAAGATATGGCAATTACTAATTACACAGAATTGAAATCTACAATAGCTGATTGGCTTAACCGCGATGATTTAACAACAGTTATTCCAACATTTATTTCTTTAGCAGAGCATCAAATGGAGCGCGCTGTAAGGCATTATAAAATGATAATAAGAAAAGGTGCGGTACTTGATACTCAATATACAAATTTACCAGATGATTGGTTGGAAACTATTAGAGTGCACTTAACATCTGGTGATACTCATCGATTGGAGCTTGTCAGTCTAGATGATATGGTTGAGCTTCGGGAAAAAAGCGGAAACACTTCTGGGCGCCCAAGATATTATGCACATATTGGTGACACTATTGAGGTCTACCCTACCCCTGATTCATCCTACAATATTGAATTAATGTACTATCAGAAAATTTTTATGTTGGGTGACTCTAACACTTCTAATTGGCTTTTAGATAGAGCGCCTGACGCTTACTTGTATGGATCTCTTTTGCAAGCAGCTCCCTACTTATCAGAAGATTCACGCATCGAAGTTTGGGGTGGTTTGTATTCATCCGCTATACAAGCATTAAACAATACCAGTGATGCAAGTAGAGACAGTGGATCTGGATTAAAAATGAGATTTGTAAGTCATTGAGAAGGAGTTTTTAAATGGCAAGTATTGGTGATAGGGTCCTCGATAACGGTTTGACGGTACTCGATACAGAGGCCTCAAGATTGGACATATGTAGCCAGGAACCAACAACCTACGCAGAAGCAACAAGCACTCATACACTTGGGAATACAACCTCTATTAGTATTTCTGCTCCTGCGGATCGAACTGGGGGTGGTCGTAAAGTAACACTTTCAGCAATATCTGGAGCAAGTGTTACTGGGACTGGTAATGCACAATTTTACGCAATCACAGACGTAAGTAATACAAGATTGTTGGCTACTGGTTCTCTTACAACTCCACAGCAAGTTGCTTCTGGAAACACATTTAGTTTGCAAGCCTTAGATATTGGCATACCAGACCCAGCGTAAGGATTAAATTATGCCTGCTGTTGGTAATAGAATAAAGGTTGCAACTGCTACTCAGGGAACTGGCAATATTACTTTGGGGGCGGCTGAAAGCGGTTTCCAAACATTTAATGCTGGTGGCATTGCTGATGGTGAAACAGTTAAGTTTGTTATAGAAGACGGAACAGCATTTGAGATATCCCAAGGGGTATATACTCACAGTGGGACAACACTGACACGTTCTTTGCTCGAAAGCTCAACAGGTTCATTATTAAATTTAAGTGGCGCTGCAGTTGTTTTTGTTACGTTTACCACACAAGATATTGTTTCGCCTGGTAAAACTCTTGGTTACTCACTTATTTTTGGTTTTGGATAGGATATAACATGGCAAACCCCAACATTGTAAATATAAGCACCATAACAGGCAAAACTCATGGTCAAGCATTAACCACTTCTGCAGCAAATGTTGTTATAAATCCAAGTGGTAGTAATAAAATATTTAAAATAAATAGTATTGTCTGTGCAAATATAGATGGGGCTAATGATGCCGATGCCTCTGTTTCCCTATTTAAAAACCAAGCAAGTGAGTTTTTTTTAGTTAAAACAGTTTCAGTACCCTCTGATGCTACGCTTGTGGTTTTGTCTAGGGATACTGGTATTTATTTAGAGGAAAATGACAGCATAAGAGCTTTGGCGTCTGCAAATTCAGACATAGATATTGTCGTGGCTTATGAGGAAATATCATAGGTGATCAATGCCTTCAAACACAACTAAATTTGGCAGTTTAAAAGGTAGTAAGGCAAACATTGAAGAGTTGGCCGGTCGCTATGGTTTGGAAAACGCTTCATTATATAAAGGGGAGGCAGTAGGAGAGCATTATTATTATGTCCCCGGTTCTTATACATGGCTTTGCCCCCCTGGTGTTACAAATATTTCTGTTGTGTGCATAGGTGGCGGTGGAGGCGCATGGCAGCAAGATTTATATGGTCAAGCTTGGAATACTGCTGGAGCGGGTGGCGGCACTTTAGCATATAAAAATAATATTACGGTCGTTCCCGGTCAGGGTTATGATTTAGTAGTTGGAGCGGGTGGAACAGCTCTCATACAAACAGGGTTAACTAGTTATGCTCAAATAAATCAAAAAGCCGGCTCTGGGGGTACAAGTTGGTTTAACAACACAAGTACTGTTGCGGCTGGTGGTGGTGAGGGAGCATTTAGCCCAGGAATTTCGGGGCTGACAATGAACCAATCTGCTGCGCCAGTGGGTGACGGAGGCGGTCGTGGTGGTTATACTCAAAATTGGGGAGGTAACAATTTTTGGCCGGGGGTTGCTGGTGCTGGTGGTGCTGGGGGTTATGCTGGAGATGGCGGTGGCTGGGATGGAATTCGTTATCAAATGTTTAATTCAACAACAAACCAAATTGTGCTTCCAACAGCAAATTCTGGTGCGGGATATGCTGGCTGGCCAGGACATATTTCTATAGTGCAGTTTTTATCTGGAATGACTGGCGTTCAAAACGGTGGACCGGGTGGCGGTGTTGGCCCATATGGGATAGGCAATACTGGGGCAAGTTTTGGCGAAAGTGGTTCCAATGGTAGAAATGCAAGTTTAGCCAATCCTAGCCCTAATTATAAAGCAGTTTACAGTTCTTCTTCAGGAAATTGGGACCCTTCAGCGCATGGCTTTGTCACCGCAGGAAATGACAAAAATGACCTAGATGCATCAAGGCCAGGAGTACACGGAGGCGGTGGTGGAAATTCTCCTAATAGGAGTTTCCTTTACACTTTTTTTTCACCCCCTATGGGTTACCAATATGGGCCTCCAACAGATGGTGGAAATGGCTGCGTTAGAATTATTTGGGGACTGGGTCGTTCTTTCCCCTCAACTTTGTGTGATGAGGCGTCAAGTCTTGGATTTGTGTCGGAAAACTGATGAAAAGAAATTTTGGATATAGAGGTTTTGATCCTGATATAAGTGACGCATCAAATGATCCTCATGGTGTTGTCGAAATAGAAGAGGCGCAGTTATGGCGTTATGACGGTGACTATCCCGCTGGGATAGGTGTTAAAAGTGCAGTACTTAAAAAAACTACTAGTCAGTCGTCTGCTTCTCATAATCCAATAGCCAGCGGCGCAATACCATTTATACAAAATGAAGAATATTATTTACATGTTGTTGAAAATTTTTCGGTAAAAAGCGGCACAACAACACGTTATTGGTCAATAGATAGCACATCCCATGATTTAATGTTTCAAGACCAAACAGGTTCAATAGTCATAGATCAAGTAACGGGTTTAGGTACGGCTGTTTTTAGGACTAGATTTATTGATTGGTTTACAACAGCGCCAACTTTTAATTTACGAATTAGGTCGGGAAGCACTACGGGAACTATTTTAAAAACGTTTACTATGGAGTTGCTTTTACCTTATGTAGCTAACCAATTTTATGATGTCTCTGGTAATTTAGATACTTCTTTAGGTGGTTTGACTGAAGGTTCCCAAGATCCTAATCCAGGTAATACAGTCAGTTCCTATAATGATTGGCGTTTAATTTTTGGCAATGTAGGTTATAACGCAAGTGCGGGATTTAGTGGCCTTGTAAAAGCTAGATTAGCGTCAACAGCTTTTAATTCTACAGCAAGCGCTGATGATATTACAATTAACCCAGCAGCTCCTTTTGATGAAACATCGAGCGGTAGTATTGATATAACACAAACAGGAACGGGAGAAACCGCTGGAAACACTTATGATTTTAATGGCTTTAATGTTAGAAGTGACGGAACAACTGAAGGCACCGAAAGCTTTACTGTTGGTATAGAAGTTTACAAAGATCCAGTTGTTGGCGGCACTGCAACAGTAGGCAACATCACGTTAGATATTTTAGATACTAGTCCAGCTTTTACGTTGTCATTTGAATATGATCCCGCTGCTGGACAAATTAATGGAACTACTGGGTTTGGCCCAAGGAATTATTATCAAAGTGGTTCTGCAACAACAGGAAATTTATATAATTTATTCCCAACATTGGGCTATATGTCAGAAGGTACAAAAACACGTTTTAAACCGTATACAACTACAACTGGCGTTGGTGGACGTTATTATTATGAAATAGTTAGCGCAACAGGGACCGCAACTGATAATGTTGGAAACGTATTAGGTACATTTGGCGGCTCAACTTCTGCTGACTGGCATAATACAATTGGGGTTACCAATTATTTCCAATCTCAAAGTGGTCATTTTGTAATAGACGATACCGGAGCATTTGTCTCTTCAACGCCTACGGGGACCAGCAGTGTTAATACTGATGGGATTGATGTTAGTGTCCGTACTGATAATGTTGGGGGGGCTGGTACTAGAGCTGTTGATACTTCTGAAGAGTATGAAGGGTTTAAAATAAAGATTTATCCAGCCGACAAAACCCCAGCAACATTATTAGGAACTTCTGCTCAAGTTAGAATTGTTGACGTTCCCCCAAATGAAATTTGGGCAAAAATGGTTAACTTTGGGTCTAGTTCATATTGGGATACAACTAGCTCCAACGGCGGCAACTTGACTAACGGTTTTGATATAAAAGATTTTACCGTAACTTCTGAGTTGAATAACGTTACAGCCAGAATTTATATTGGCATTAAAGCTAATGGAAGCACCAGAAACTTACATGATTTTGGCATAGGTGGTTTGCAGATTTTAGATTTATCGCAAACTAATACTTATGACAAAGTGCTACGGGCTATGGCAATAAGAGGATTAAACAGCGAACAAACTTGGGTTACAAAATCAAACCCTCTTAATTATGAAACATCGGCTGGTTATTTTGAAACCACTAACACTTTTGATGTTACTTCCGAATACCCTAGCTTAAGTAGTGTTAAGGGTATGACTTATAATACACTAAATTTTGCTAATACTTATAGTATGTCTACTGGAAACAATTTTGTTAACGGTAGATTTAATGTCACTGGATTTAATAATTTTGGCACACCCACAGCTTACACTGGCTTTGCAGGAGGCGTGAACCCGCAGACTCATGATTTGACAGGTGGTTTTGTACCATTAAATGCAGAAAATTCAACAACGATAGATGTACAACCTCAAACCCAAGCTAGTTATTCAACAAGTCATATTTATTATGAAAGTGATGGTTCGTCAGGGTCTATTGATAAAGGGTGCGTTTTAAGAAGCCCCTCATATACATTTACAACTGGTGAAACCATTAGAATAGCTTTTGGAATAGCAACAAAAAACAATCATAGCTTTGATGCCGCAGATGCTTTCTTTTTAGGAGTGGGATAATGACTTTATATTCTCATAATTTAAACACACCTGAACCGTTGCCTAAAAAAATAGTATTGAGTAATGGTTTTACACGCACTGATCCTGATACATTTACTGATGCTGAAATAGCTGATGCAGGTTATGTAGCTGCTCCCGCCATGCCCGATTACAATAATAAAACGCATAAATGCTTATGGGTAAATACTGAATGGGTTACTTCTGAGCTAAGTGATGAAGAAAAAGCAGATGTTAAAGAGGCTGAATGGCTTGCAATACAGCAAGCTATGTTTTTGCAATTTAACTGTGCTTTATTGTTGTACAGAGAAATGAGAAATGACGTAGATGCAGGAAATCAGCCAAATTATCTTGTATCTGATGTAAATGCTTGGATAGCAAAATTAGAAATTGATTATGTTTACGGTACATACAATGAAAATACTGGTCAATTTACAATAGCTGGTTTTGATTGGGACAATACTAACCCAGATTGGGAAAGGCCTACAGATCCCCCTTGGACACCGGGGCCTGAATAATGCTTGGTTTACACCCCCTAGCCTCTCAGCCTTTAGGCTTTGTAGGATTACATAACAAAGAGCTTACAGCCAACGCCATAAATACACAGGCTCCAGTTATTGATAGCGCAGCTATGACGCTGCAAGTCAATTTTTCTGGCGACAATATAGAAACGCAAAATCCTGTTATTGATAGCGCTTTTTCAACAATTAATGTTGTATTTTCTTCTGCATCTTTAGAAACTCAAAACCCTGTTTTAGACACAACTGCAATAACGCAAGTTCATAATTTACAGTCTGATAATGTTGTAAGTGGCAATGTTTCTATAGCTCAAGCAATTTTTAGTGAAGGTGAAAATTTCTCAGCAGCTAATATAACCACACAAAATCCTGTTGTTGATCAGGCTGTAATGACAGAAGTCGAGAACTTCACTGGTGATAATATCACTATGGGTGCAGTTGATGTTGGGGAAAGCCTAGTTTTCACTAATTATGGTTTATTGGCTAATGGCATAACAGCAAATGCTCCAACTAATCTTTCTGCCACTATGTTTGAAAATGAAAACTTTACTGCGCCAAATATACTTACTGGAACAGTTCAAGTTGAAAGCACAATATTATCTCAAGATTATGTGTTTACTGGGCAAATTAATTTTTATGGGCCATACATAGACTCAGCAAGTATAACTCAAGCATATGTGTTTCAAGGGAACGCAATATTGACTGCTCCCCCTGATATTGGGCAAACAAGTTTTCCATATTTAAACATAAGTGTTCCTAGCAAAAATTATACAGATATTTCTGTTGCACCTGAAATTTGGATTGAGACCCCTGCCCTTGACGCAGAAACTTGGGGAGATGCGGCATAGCATGTTACCTTTAGTCAACGCAGAAAAATTGAGATTAGTACAAGCCGTCTACTGGGCTAATAGAGAGGAATAAGCATGGCAATTACAATTTCTAAGCCGACGATCGGCGGTTCTGAAGGAACATGGGGTCAGACCATTAATACTGGACTTACTGCTATTGAAAGCACGTTTAACGGCTCTGGAACTGGCAAGGCTACAGTTGCCCCTGATCTTTCAACGCTTACAATCAACGGAGCAAATGTAACCTCTACAGCAGGAGAACTTAATTTATTAGACGGTTCAGCAGAGAACACAGTAGTTAATAGTAAGGCTGTGGTTTATGGTTCTGCTGGACAGGTTCAAGCTACAACTGTTGATTTAGGTGATTGGACAATCACACAATCTGGAACCAGCCTTAAATTTGCTTACCAAGGAACAAATCGCTTTTCACTTTCTTCAAGTGGTGCGCTAACTGTTGAGAATAACATAACTGCTTATGGAAGTGCATAACAATGGCTCTACAAAGTAGTGGTTCAATAAGTTTAAATCAAATTCACGTTGAGGCTGGCGGCTCATCTGGTTCAGGCGCAACTATTAATGATGCTGATATTCGTGGGCTTATTAATAAGGCGTCAGAAGCTCAAATGTCATTCAATGAGTGGTATGGGGCAAGCGCAGAAACAGTGCTAACATCTGGCGGCAATGTAAATGGACAAGCACAAAGAAAACAAATTTCTGTAAGCAGTTTTATTTCATCTGGTGAAACATTCCGTATACCTAGCAATATGTGGGTTTGGTCTGATAATACATCAGTAGCAGCTTTAACAATAGATATACCATGTACTGTTATAAATGACGGTAAAATAATTGGTAAAGGTGGTGAAGGTGGTTGGGGTTTTTCTTCTATTGGGCCTACAGCTGGTGGTCCTGCAATTAACGTAACTTCTTCGGGTGTAACTATTACAAATAGCTCTGGTGCTTACATTGCTGGAGGCGGTGGCGGCGGTGGAGCATACTCAGACTATAGTAACCCTAGTGATGCTCACGCTGGCGGTGGCGGTGGCGCTGGTGGCGGCAAAGGTGGAAGAGGAAGGACAAATAGTGGTTATTGGCACCAAGGTTCTGGTGGGGCATTAAACGCATCAGGTGCTACTGGTGGTAACGGCTCTGGTGGCGCTGGCGGTGGCGCTGGCGGTGCTGGTGGTGGTCACCAAGGAGGAGCTGGCGGTGGTGGGCGTATACTGCCTGGTGTAGGCGGCGGTGTGGGTTCATATAGCTCTAATGGTGATGGCGGTTCAGCAGGAAATGCTGGGGTTTCTGGTGGTCCTTATGTATATAGCGTTGCAGGTGGCGGTGGTGGCTGGGGTGCTGCTGGTGGTCTTGGTGGCGGTCGTTACGCAGGAGCCACAGGGGGCGCAGCAATTCAAGGAACATCAAGAACACTAAACAACAGTGGCACAATATACGGATCAACATAATGCCTTTAGTACCTTTAAAATTACCAGCAGGATTTTACAGAAACGGCACAGAGTTTGAGGCGTCAAATAGGTGGCGTGACGGTAGTTTGGTTAGATGGCGTGATGGTTCGTTGCGTCCTATTGGTGGCTGGCAGCCTTTAAAAACAGGGTTTTGTGCTAACCCAATTAGAGGAGCTCACGCCTGGGAAAGTCTTGGCGGCACATCTTATTTTGCGGCTGGTTCATATAACGAACTAACTGCCATGACAGGAGCTGGAACAACTTACGACATAACGCCAACCTCAATGTCTACTGGTCGAGAACATGCTGCACAAAATTTAGGATTTGGCGGTGGATTTTACGGTACTGGTTATTTTGGTACGCAGCGACCAGCAACAGGTATTTATTCTGAGGCAACTTCGTGGTCACTTGATAACTTTGGAGAATACCTAGTTGGGGTTCACTACGACACAGGGACACTAGTTGAGTGGCAACTTGGGTCGTCAACTGTTGCTGCCCCAGTTGCCAATGCCCCAACAAGCAACCTTGGTTTGGTTGTTACTGAGGAACGATTTATATTTTTATTAGGAGCTGGAGGAAACCCCCGTAAGGTTCAGTGGTGTGATAAAGAAGATAACACAACATGGACGCCAACTGCAACTACAGAAAGTGGGGATATAACGCTCCAAACAAGTGGGCAAATAATGCAAGGCTTAAAAACCAAAGGCCAGACACTAATCATCACAGATACAGACTGTTTTGCAATGCGCTATCTGGGCCCACCTTATGTGTACTCTGCATCAAGGGTGGGCACATCTTGCGGGGCTGTTTCAAGAATGTCAGCAGTAGACACTGACATGGGTGCATTTTGGATGGGTCAAAAAGGATTTTTTACTTTTGATGGTAACTCTGTGAGAGAACTCCCATGTGAAGTTCACGATTATGTTTTTGACGATTTAAACGTAAACCAACAATCAAAAATCTGGGGATTTAATAATACAGAATTTAGTGAAATTTGGTGGTTTTACCCATCGTCAAATAGTTTAGAAATAGACAAATACGTTGCTTTTGATTTGTTGGAAAATCATTGGCTAATTGGTGATCTATCGAGAACTGGTGGCGTTCCTAGGGGTGTTTTTAGAAGTCCATTACTAGGTGGAGAGCTACCTGAAACAATTACTTACAATGTAACTGTGGCTAATGATGGTGGGAACAAATATTATTTATCTGGTTATTCTGGATCAGCTCCAACAATTAATCTTAAAAAGGGTAATACTTATATATTTGATCAATCTGACAGTTCCAACAGTGGTCATCCATTACGTTTCTCTACAACTTCAGATGGCACACATGGCAGCGGCTCAGAGTACACAACTGGCGTAACTATTGTTGGTAGCACTACTCAGATAGTTGTTTCAGATAGTACACCGTCAACGCTCTATACATATTGCGTTAATCATCCAGGCATGGGTTTTACTGCAAACGTACTTGAGCCAGTGGTAATTTATAATCATGAGCAAGGCTTAAACTACGACAGTGGTAGCGTATTTTGCGAGACGGGCCCAATTTCGATCGGAAACGGAGATACCATAGCAAAGATCACTGAAGTAATTCCCGACGAAAAAACACAAGGCGATATTGACCTAAAATTTAAAACAAGATTTTACCCAAATGCCACAGAAACAACTCATGGCCCATTTAACCCAAGTAATCCAACGTCTGTTAGGTTTTCTGGGAGACAGATAAGAATGAGAATTGAGGGTGATCAAGCAACAAACTGGCGCGTGGGAACTATGCGTCTAGAAACAAAAGCTGGAGGGCGTAGATAATGCCTGTTACACCACCAGTGATAGGCACAGATCTTAGGCAATGGGGTCGAGAACTTAATTTATTTCTCAGCAGAAATTTAGGTAAATTATTTTTTAAATCATCTGGCGATATACCAGCCGACAACGGAATATTTCTTTGGGATGATGCAAACAATTATCCAGTGGTTTCATCTAGTGGTGCATTTCGTCAAGTAGCCATGAAGCAAGCAACGCCATCATCATCTATTGGAGCTGCAGGCAACAAAGCTGGGATGTTAGCCTGGAATACTTCTTACATTTTTGTCTGCACAGCAGACTATGATGGGAGTACAGCAATTTGGAAACGAGTGGCACTTTCAACATGGTAGGAACAGAAGAATTTAACCGGTGCAAACCATATATAAAAGCAGCTTTAGAGTATTCCGGGGGCACTCATGATTTAATTGATGTTTATGAAGGTTTGCATAAAGGAACAATGCAACTTTGGCCTGCAAAAGAAAGTTGTTTAGTCACTGAAATATTAAAATATCCCCGGAAAAAAGTTTTAAATGTTTTTCTTGGTGGCGGGGATCTCACGGAAATTTTATCGATGCACGAGGATGTGATAAGCTGGGCGAAAGAGCAAGGCTGTGAAGCTTTAACTATGACGGGCAGATTTGGATGGAAAAAACCCCTAGCAAAACATGGGTGGAAACCATTGCATTCAAGTTATGTAAAGGAGATATAAATGGGTAAAGCTGGATCAACTTCAACAGTTCAAATCCCTCAATATATAGAAGATGCTGCAAGAAGAAATTTAGAAAGAGCGTATGATGTAGGTGCGATTGGAAATGTGCCCATGTCTTACGGTCCAACTGTTGCAGCTTTTACTCCCATGCAAAATTCTGCATTTATGAATACAGCAGACATGGCAAGACAATTTGGTTTAAGTGCTCCAGGAAGCGGAGAAATAACTGGCATGCCACCGCCAACAGATTTTGGTGGAGGTATTATGGGGTATTCTGCAAAACCTCTATATGATTACACAATGGATGAATTTAGATCAGATCGCCCAGGACAAGCTGGTTTTATTGATAATTTCTTTATAGATCCTTTTACTGGGCAACCTAGCATTAACTCTAGTTTTGGAATGAATAGTAACCCAATGATGAGTAGTGGAGGCGGTGGATCTAGTGGCCAACCAATGGTTGGCGGCAGTAACACTGGTGGCGTTGGCCAAGAAAGAGCTGATTTTATGGCCGAACATATGGCGCGGCAAAAGAAAAATTATGCTAAAGGTGTTTCAGATGGCGCAATAGGTTTTGCAAAAACGCCAGATGGAGGTGTTTACGCTCTTGGTTATGAACCTGGGCAAATGTCTCCAGAGGAAGCAGCTATGACACCTGGTTACTCTATGGTTGATAAAAATCCTTTTGATATGAGCCTTGGTGAACATTTTGGTCAAATGAAAAGTGATGTTTCTGAAATGAAAGATAAAGTTGCAAGTGATGTTTCTAAAGTTGCAACAGGTGGGACAGTAATGTGCACTGCTTATTATCAGATGGGATGGCTACCAAAAGAAATTTGGAAACTGGATCGTCGATATGGTGTTAAAGTTTACCGGGAAGATCCTAGCCTTATTGAAGGGTATCATTTGTGGGGAATTCCAACTGCTAATTACATCTGCAAAGAAACAATTCTAGCAAGAGTTTTAAGAAAAATAATGTGGCCTGTTGTTAAGGCTTGGGCAGAAGAAATGGCTCATTGCATGAAACCAAAACAGTATAAACCAAATTATTTTGGCAAAGCAATTAAGTTTGTAGGTGAGCCGTTTAGTCGACTTTGCGGCAGTATATACAAGTACAATGTACGTTTACTGCGTACAGTAAAGGAGGTTTGAAATGGCAGGATCAGGCGGCAAAGGCGGCGGAGTAGCTGCAAATCCAGTACCGGCAAATCATTCAATGCCTCAATTTAACACTGGTAATATGTCACATATTACAACTCCAAATTTAGCTCCTACACAAGTCTTAGCAGGCCCAGGCGGAGACATGAGCGCGGCAACAGCGCAACCAAATTTCAACGTAAACGAAGCAGCAGCTCAAGGGTTGCAAAATGCAATGTCAGCAACAAATTATGCTATCACTGCACCACTAGACAGTGATTTATATATGAACCCATACACCCAGCAAGTGGTTGACACAACGCAAGCAGACATAGAGCGCCAAAGACAAATGGCCATTAATAACATGGGCGCTCAAGCACAAACTGCTGGAGCCTTTGGGGGATCAAGGCATGGTGTTGCAGAGGCGCAGACAAATGCAGAATATGGAAGAGTTGCTGCAAACGCTTTAGCCCCATTAAGAATGCAAGGCTATCAAAATGCAATGAATGATCGATCTCAAAGATTAGGCGCAGCTAACCAACTTGGCGGCTTGGCTAATCAGGCTTTTAATACTGGCAGAACAATAAACCAAGATCTAGCTGCACAAGGTTTAATGCAACAAGGATTGCAACAAGCGTTAATAGATACTGCACGAAGAGATTTTGCTAATTATGCAAATTCACCTGCTCAAAGTTTAAGTGCCCCACTATCAGCTTTGGGCGCAGCAAAATACCCAACAACAACAAGTAACTCAAGTAACCCGGGATTATTAGGAACTTTAGGGGCGCTTAAATATGTGAACATAATCTAATGAACCTAAGCGCTAGAGACATATTAGCTCGAACATTGGAGGCAGAAGCAGGAAATCAAGGCGCATTAGGTATGATGTCAGTGGGTTCTGTTATTATGAACAGGCTAAAAAACCCAGCTTATGGAAGTGATATTCATAGTGTAATTCTGCAACCTGGGCAGTTTTCAGTTTGGAATAAAACAACAGGACATGCTGGAGGAAAACAAGGCAGAGACATGCTTAGTGTAAAGCCTAGTGAATCTGCTTTTAGCGTAGCTGATCAGCTTCTTGATCAAAATTATAATGATCCAACTGGCGGTGCTACGCATTTTTATAACCCATCAATCTCCAATCCATCATGGGGGAAAACTGCTGGGGGTGAATGGAAAACAATAGGTGATCATGTTTTTGGTGTGCCATTAAATTCGGAGAGCTCAACAATGTCTTTATTGAATCCTAATAATCAAAATACTTCAAATAACCCCCCTAACCTATTGTCATATATAGGAAATGCTGTGGGTGGTGGATTACAAAATCTTGGAGATGCTATTACTGGGGAAGATCAGGACAAGTCTGATAGGCTTGCAATGGCAATGATGGCTTTATCTGGATCACCAGATCTTAAACCATTAATTGCAGATGCAGCTAATAGCATTGCAACAAGAGCTAAAACCAAAACAAATAACAAAACAATTGATTTTATAAGACGTACCAACCCAGAGTTGGCAGAATTAGCTTTAGCAAACCCAGCCGCAATTCCTAATATTATATCATCTATTGCCGGAAACACATTAAACCCCAAAAATAAAAAAGGTACTTTATCAGGATCAGAGCTTAAAAAGGCTTTTCCCAGTAATGTTAATATAGAGGAAGGGAAACTTTACAACGTTGAATATAAC
>CESM01213647.1_pt1 | contig 14007 bp, 31 predicted proteins | sample 361421 | NCBI WGS metagenome assembly CESM01 (sample SAMEA2622219, study PRJEB7988) | marine metagenome | isolation source: saline water (ENVO:00002010), including | reverse complement strand
ATTGGGTTTAAGTATAAGGATTATCCACATTTAAAACCTATCAGAATACCAACAAAAGGAAAAGGTTTTTGGGGTGCGTTAAGATTATGGTTCTTTGGTACAAGACATTGGGAAGTTGTAAAAGATTTTCACTATTCATTTTCTGGAGTTGACTTTGTTATTCCAAAAGGATTTAAATTTGATGGTGCAAGTGTACCAAAGTTTTTGGCACAATTTTTATCGCCAGTAGGTGTTTTATTGATTGGTGGTTTAGTACACGACTATGGTTATAAGTATGAAACACTTCTCAAGAAAGACGGTTCGGATATTGGGAAAAAATCTCAAAAATGGATGGACGGTGTATTCAGAGATATTAATATTGAAATCAATGGATTTTATTTCTTGAACTACTTATCCTACTGGGCATTAAGACTTGGTGGTTGGGTTGCATGGAATAAACATAGAAAAGTAAACGCACAAATTACTGACAAATAAATGCGTCAAATTAAAATAGTTGTCAAAACTTTGACAACGCATAAATAGTAATGGAGAAAGTGATGCCACAACCAACTAAAATATCAGATGACACAAATGTTGCAATGCCAATAAGAAATATGATTTCTATTGTTGTTGCAGTCGCTGTTGCTACTTGGGCTTACTTTGGTATCATTGAAAGATTAAACTCCATTGAAACTGAAATAACTTTAGCGCAGTCTGACTTGGAAAAAAACACAGAGTTCCGAATCAAATGGCCTAGAGGTGAAATGGGTGCGTTACCAGCAGATGCTGAACAGTTTATGTTAATAGAACATATTGCTGGTGAACTTGAAAAACTTGCAAAAGATATTGAAGAGGGTAAAGCACCATTTGACCAACAACAAGCGTTAACTCTACAATTTTATGAAACTAGAATACAAAAATTAGAAAAAGCAATTGATGAGTTAAAAGACAGAATAGTGAATAGTCACTATGATGCAATTAAGAACGGAAAGCACTAAAATGAAAGTAGTAGAATTTGTACTTTTGTTGTATATGAGTGGTGGAGAGTTGATTGAATATACAGTTCGTGATGGTCTTAGAGAATGTCTATCTACTAAAAGAACTATGGAAAGAAATATGCAAATCAAACCATCTGACCAAGATAGTGTATCTATAAGTTGTAAAAAACTTACAGTAATGGTAGATGATGGAAATAACATATTATCATTTGAAGATGGTATGCCAACGAGATAAGAAATGTCAGTAGAAACAGAAATCGCATTATTAAAAAGAGAAGTTAAAGACATGAAAGAAATTCATGTAAGACTCGATACTGCTATTGAAAAGATAGCAGATGTTTCTAGTTCATTACACACCATTATGGCAGTTCATGAAGAAAAATTAGTAAGACAAGAAGAATCTTTAGTTAATCAAGAAACTGAGTTTAAAGAAAATATTCAAGAACTTCACACCAGAATATCCAACAACGCAGAAAAATCGGCCCAACGCATGAATGTTATGGAAACAAAGATGTTAGCAGAACTACAAAAGATTAGTGTAGAACTAAACAACAGAGTTGGTATCCTAGAAAAATGGCGTTGGGTCATTATCGGTGGTTCAATCGTTTGTGGATTTATTATTACAAAACTTCCAATTTGGACTTGACAATTCCTTAACAATCATATATACTCAGTTCTATTATGATGTATATAGAACAAAAATACCTATTATTAGCATCATCACGACTCCAACAGTTTAAGAGGAAAGGTGACTACCTCTGGAACTTTAGGTGCCCGTATTGTGGTGATTCTCAAACAAATCGAACAAAAGCGAGGGGTTATGTCTTTCGCAAAGAATCGAATCTTATATATAAGTGTCACAACTGTGGAATTGGTGCAAATTTAAATAATTTACTAAAACACCTAGACTCGCAGTTGCATGATGACTATATAAAAGAAAAGTATTTAGATAATGGTAAAGACAAAGAGGTAAGTGAAAAATTTGATTTTAAACCACCACCTCATCTAAAGGGTAATTCACCCTTAAAATCTAAACTGTTAAAAAAGATATCGTCATTAGACCATAATCATTATGCTAAGATATATGTGCAAAAGAGAAAAATACCCTCTGATAAACACTATCTCTTATATCATACTGAGTCGTTTAACAAGTGGTCTAACGAATGGTGTCCTAAAAAACTAGATACTAATAATGATTGTGCAAGGTTAGTTATACCTTGTCATGATGAAAGTAACAAGTTTATTGCGTGCCAAGGAAGGTCTTATGACAATAATGATTTCAAATTACGATATCAAACAAGCAAAGTCCATGAAGACACGCAACTCATCTTTGGTCAAGACAGACTTAAATCAGATAAAACCAGATACGCAGTAGAAGGCCCAATTGATTCACTATTTGTGGACAATTGTGTTGCCGTCCTTGGTTTTAATAAATTTAAGATGTTACCCAAAGATACAGTAATCATACCAGATAACGACAGAAGAAATACTGCCGTTCTCAAGAGTATGAATAATCTTTTGGAAGATGGATATCCTATGGTGTTATGGCCTGATGATATTCAAGAGAAAGATATTAATGATATGGTTATGTCTGGAAAGACGAAAGAACAAATAGAAACGATAATACAAAATAATACTTACCAAGGTAATATGGCCTTGTTAAAGTTTACAAATTGGAGAAAAGTAAATGTCTAACTTAAACTTATCAAATTCACTACCAACTCAATATCAACAGTTTATTCATTTATCAAGATACTCTAGATGGTTGCCTGAAGAAGGTCGTAGAGAAACTTGGAATGAAACTGTAGGAAGATACTTTAACTTTTTTGAGTCGCATCTAGAAGAGATGTGTGGTTATAAACTAGACTCGAAAACTAAGAATGAATTAGAAGAAGCAATTTTAGAAACTAGAGTAATGCCATCTATGCGTTGTTTGATGACTGCTGGTGAAGCATTAAAGAAAGAAAATATTGCTGGTTATAACTGTTCTTATGTTGCAGTAGATAGAGTTGCATCATTTGATGAAATTCTTTATGTATTGATGAATGGTACTGGAGTTGGTTTCTCTGTAGAAAGACAGTATACTGCAAAACTACCAGACGTTGCAGAAGAATTTTATATGTCTGATACTGTTATTCAAGTTGCAGATAGTAAGTTAGGTTGGGCAAAAGCATTTAAAGAATTGATTGGTATGTTGTATATCGGACAGATTCCAAAATGGGATATGTCAAAAGTTAGAGAAGCAGGCGCTCCATTAAAAACTTTTGGTGGTCGTGCATCTGGCCCAGACCCATTAGAAAGTCTATTTGAGTTTTGTGTTTCTACTTTTAGAAATGCACATGGTAGAAAGTTAACATCACTTGAGTGTCATGATATCGTTTGTAAGATTGCAGAGATTGTTGTAGTTGGTGGTGTTCGTAGAAGTGCATTAATTAGTTTATCTAATCTTTCTGATGACCGTATGCGTCATGCAAAGGCAGGACAATGGTGGGAACAAAACGGACAAAGAGCACTTGCAAATAACTCTGCTTGTTATTCTGAAAAACCAGATATTGGTATCTTCATGGACGAATGGAAATCTCTTTATGATTCTAAGTCTGGTGAAAGAGGTATATTCAATCGTGAGTCTGCAAATAAGATGGCATCTAGAAATGGTCGTAGAGTTGTAGATGGATATGAGTTTGGCACGAATCCTTGTTCTGAAATCATCTTACGAGATAGAGAATTCTGTAATCTTTCAGAGGCAGTGATTCGTGTTAGTGATACAGAAGAAACCCTAATGAAGAAAGTAGAACTTGCAACTATTCTTGGTACGTTCCAATCTACATTGACAAACTTTAAATATGTATCTGCAATGTGGAAAAAGAATTGTAGTGAAGAAAGACTTCTTGGTGTATCACTTACTGGAATTATGGATAGTCCACTTACAAATGGTAAGGAGAAAGGTCTTGAAGAATTATTGACTAGGTTAAGAGAGCACGCTGTAGAAACTAATAAGAAGTGGGCAAAGAAACTTGGTATCAATCGTGCAGTTGCAATTACTTGTGTTAAACCATCTGGTACTGTTTCACAATTAGTTGATGCTGCCTCTGGTATTCATGCAAGACATAACCCATATTATATTAGAACTGTTCGTGGTGATAAAAAAGACCCATTGACAAAGATGATGAAAGATGCTGGGTTTCCAATTGAAGATGATGTAATGAATCCAAATCATACTTCTGTGTTTTCATTTCCAATGAAAGTAGACGATAAATCGGTGTTTAGAACCGATATGAGCGCTATAGAGCAGTTGGAACTTTGGTTAACGTATCAGAAGTCATGGTGCGAACACAAACCAAGTGTTACTATTACCGTTAAAGAACATGAGTGGTTAGAAGTCGGTGCATGGGTTTATGAACACTTTGATTATATGTCTGGAGTAAGTTTCTTACCATTTAGCGACCATACATATAAACAAGCACCTTATCAAGACTGTGATGAGAAGGTGTATAAAGAGATACTAAATAAGATGCCAAAGGTAGTAGATTGGTCATTATTAGGTGAATATGAGAAAACTGATATGACTATTGGTTCGCAAGAACTTGCTTGTTCTGCTGCTGGGGGTTGTGAAATCTAAATGTCTAAAAAAGTCCTATATTGTCCAGACTGTGATGTAGAATTCACAGTCCGATTTGGAATGTCTGACAGTCACTATACTGCTCGTCATTGTGTCTTCTGTGGTGGAGAAATAAATAATGATGAAGATTACATAGACGAGGATTTTGGAGAAGAAGACTATGACTGATTGTAAGTGCGTAAAATGTGGTTGTGATTGTCATTGTAATGAAGATTGCGAAAGTTGCCCAAATGATGTTTGTACTGGTTGTGTTTGTGAGTGTTGTGAATGACAAAATGTAAATTATGTGAAAACGATTCTCATTGCGATAAACCATTAAAAGATGAACAATGTTGTGGAGAACAAATAGTTCTAATATGCCCAAAATGTCAATGTGAACTTTGTGAAACAGATTATGCGAGATGGGTACAAAATTGAAGACACAAAGTGCGAAAGCAAAAGGTAGACGATTACAACAATGGGTTCGTGACCAACTTATAGAAGAACTCAAAGTACACCCAGAAGATGTTGAATCTAGGTCAATGGGCGCTGGGGGTGAAGACTTGATTATGGCGAGGGCTGCAAGAGAGAAGTTCCCTTATTCTATTGAATGTAAGAATCAAGAAAAAGTAAACATATGGGAATCTTATTCTCAAGCAGTTGATAATAGCAAAGACTATGAACCATTGGTGGTTGTTAAACGTAATAACCATAAACCATTAGTTCTTGTTGATGCAGAATATTTTATTGGACTGCACAAAGATGAGGTTTGATTACGATAATTGTAGTATAATATTAGATGACGGTAAAGGTAAGGTTTATCGCAACGATAGACTTATGTTTAAAGGTGATGGTTATGTTGCAATCAAATTCTTATTAAATTTTACAAATAATGCAGAGGCGGTCAAAAATAAATTTAATGCACAATTATCTCAAAGAGAAAAGTGTAGGTGGCAAAAGAATGATGATAAAGAACAACTTGAAAAGAAGATGAGAGCAGAAGCAGAAAAAGCAAAAGAAGAACTAAAAAGTAAACCTAGAACCAGAAGAAGAAACTAAATATTATTTCCAAAATGGAAACAACAGTTTTCCAATTCAAAACATAGTTTCTTATATAAATATAATAGTAGTGATTATACTACATTTTTCAAAAATAGGAGATACAGAATGTCTGTGGCAGAAGCAGTCTATATAGAGACTTGCAAAGTTTGTGAAGCTGTTAGTAAATGGTTTCAAAGAGGATTAATACAATTTCAAAGAGGTAAACAATTAAGTGCAAATAGAGCAGTTATGGAACAAATGAAACACGAATTCACACCAAAAGGTGACCATTATATGTATTTGCAACAATTAAATGACCAAACAAATATAGAGTACGACAAAAAACTAGAAGAGTTGGAGAAAGAATAATGTGGCCTTATACTGAGGAAGAAAACGAATTTCTAAGTAAAAGTAATGAAACTGAAGATTATCAAGATTGGGACTATGACACATATGGTCACGGCGCATAAGTGAAAGGAAAAATAATGTTAAAGTATTATATTGGATTAATTTGGAGTCTAGCATTTTTAGGTGGACTCTTTAGTGGACAAAGTTTAGTGTTTGCTGCTGACATGACGATTGATATGTTGAATAAAGATGCAGATGGTAATAAAATGGTCTATTCAAAAGAGATAGCAAAAGTTGCAGTTGGTGAAACAATTACTTGGTTGCCTGCATCAAAAGGACATAACGTAGAGATGATTGCAGCTCCAGATGGTTTTGATATTCCTAAAAAGTCAAAGAATGGTAAAGAGGTGTCAATCACTTTTGATGTGCCCGGCATTTACTATTATTGGTGTACACCCCATAAAGGTATGGGTATGATTGGTCTTGTAGTTGTCGGTGAAGATACATCAAACAAAGACAAGATTGCAAAAGCAAAAGCGTTAGGTAAATCTAAGAAGAAGTTGAAGAAATTATTATCTCAGTTGTGATTCGCCGATTCGCACCGATTCGCATAAAAACGAACAAAACTAGAACAAATCACCCTTATAAGTCCTTGATTTATAAGGGTTTTTTTTGTACTTGACAATGTTTTCAGAACATGATATAACTATAGTGTAATAATGAGAAAGAAAGGTTAAATATGTCAAAAGTAGGTAGATTTATTGTTGAGGTTCAAGAGTTCGTTTGGGACTTTTTTGATGAAAACGGTAACTTTGTTGCTGATGATTTGGTCAAAACCAAAGAGGATTTGATGACAGTTATCAAAACAAAGTTTGGTACTATGGGTGCTGACATTGCAAAGGACGAAATCTTTGCGATTGAAACAGGCGACCATTTTAGTTAAAAGGGACTTGACAAAGTTTCTAGAATATGGTAAAGTGATTCGTAACAATAAAGAGAGAGAGTTAAATATGAAAAATACTGTGAAATATGTGGTCTATACTCAAAACAACAAAATGGGTAAGATTGGTGAATTTGACAATGCGAAAGACGCTATTAAGTGGGCAAAAGAAAATGTCCATGCTTTCGATTATGTCAAAGAGAAAAAAGATACATGGGAAATCTTGTTTGAAGAGTTGCTTGTGTGGATTGGGAAAGGAGAAGTTATCAATGTTTAGTAATGACTTTGAAATAACCAATACTCTTGTCTGTGATACTGTTGATATCAACATGACAAGTTTACAAGGAACTATCAAAACTACCTATGATGAGTTAGTCAAGGTGTTTGGACACCCTACCATGACAGATGGTGACCCTTATGAAAAGGTCAACGCTCAATGGTCAATAGAGTTCAAAGTACCATTTACAGATGATACTGGAATTGAGGACTTTGAAACTGTTACTGCTACAATCTACAATTGGAAGATGGGATATATTCCTACTGAAGAGTATGATTGGCATATCGGTGGTTTCAATACTGATGCAGTTGATTGTGTCAATAAAAAACTTGACAAACCAACTATAAACTGATAGTGTAGAGAAATGAAAAAAGTGATTATGGCGGTTGCCATCTGTATGATTGGCAACCCTACCTTTGCACAAGATTGTGATTATGTAAAAATTGTGCAATACGAAAATGGTAAGATAGTAAATTCTAAAACAGAATATGTTTGTGAATCGCCACCTACCATTATTTTAAATTATCTAGAAGATAAGAAGAAAAAGAAACCACATTGGTCTGATAATTTCAAACCTATTAGGGTTGGTCATAGTCCAGACCCAACAGGCTATTATGGAAATTATGATACCAATCTGCTTTCTATTTTTGATTTTTTTAAGGTGAGGATTGATTGATGATGAAAATAATTCTAGGAATTATCTGTGGTATTTTTATAGCGACATACTATCCACAAATAACTACGACCACCAAACAATTGTTTATTGAAAGTGGTGCTCGTGATAATATCGTTAACACATTGAAAGAGGTGAAGTAATGTTAAAACAAGTCGTAACAATTGGTGCAATGGGTGTACTGATGTCTGCCTGTAGTATTTTTAATAAGACTACAGACAATATTGATACTGCAAATAAGATTACACCGTTTGCAGTAAAAAAAGCATATGAACATAAATCAAAGATAGTAGAGGAACAAGTAGTTAAAGTTCCAGATTGGTATACTAAGATGCCTGATAATGAAGATGCTATCTATGCAGTTGGTACTGCTATATCACCAGAGTTACAATTATCAAATGATATTGCAATCCTAAGTGCAAAGACAACTCTTGCAGATAGGATTAATGGTAGATTGAATTCTATTACTAAATCATTCATGACAAAAGTGGGTTCTACTGATGCAGACGCTTCTGTGATTAATGAGATTTCAACTGCAACTAAAAACATCATTGCAGATGTAGATGTTGCTGGTTACAAAGTAAAGGAATCTAAGATTGTATCAAATGGTATTCAATATCGTGTATATGTTCTTCTAGAATATTCTGATGAAGAGGCGCAGAAGATACTTCTTAATCGTCTTAAAAAAGACAAAATGTTAATGTCTAAAATTAAAGCGAATGAAGCATTTAAGGAACTTGATAAATCAGTTAACAATTCTAAAACTGACGAAGCAAAGAAGTTAGATAAATTAATTAAATCAGAAATAAAGGAGAACAATGAAATACTTTAGAAAGAATAATAAATATAAAGACAGACAGAAAGATAGTGGAATGACTGTTACAGTGCGTCAAGTAAAGAATAAAGACGGAACAACTACATCTGATATAAACGGTGCTATTCGTGTACTGAAAAAGAAACTTATGAAAGAGGGTCTTTTTCAAGAACTTCGTGAGAGAAGTCATTTTCAATCAAGAGGTGAAAAGAACAGAAGAGCAAAGGCTGCTGGTAAGAGAAGGTGGCAACGGAAGATGGAAAAGAGAAAGCAGGAGTTAGGTTATTAATGACCGACAATATCATAAAATTCCCAAAGAAATTTAATGGCAAGAAAATGCCTGTGATTGTGAACGTCAATCCAACAAGTGCATCTGAAGATTTAGATTTTGCTGATAATCTTGCAGAAGGACTCATGATTGGATTGATTCACAATATTGGTGAGAATGGTATTGATATAAAGAATGAAAGATTTATTGGTGATATATCTTTTTTAAATGAAGTGGTACGAGGAATACTTTATCGTGATATTGGTTTTAAACACCCAATACAACCGTTCATGGAAGCATTAGTGCAACCGAAAATGGACAAAGATGCTAATACTGTTACGACTAGAGTAGACCTCAATTTATTAGAGGACTTATTAAGTAAAAAGGAAGATGATACTAGTTGATATGAATCAAGTTACACTATCTAATCTGATGGTGCAACTAGGTGGAAGTAAAAATGTTGAACCAGATTTTGTAAGACATATGGTTCTAAATTCTTTGAGAAGTTATCGCTCTAAATTCCAAGGTGAGTTTGGAGAATTAGTGCTATGTTATGATAACAAGACTAATTGGCGTAGAGAATACTTTCCTAATTATAAACATAGTCGTAGAAAAGGTAGAAAAGAATCCAAGTTGGATTGGAATTATATCTTTGATACACTTCATATGATTAAAAGTGAACTTATCGAATTTTTCCCATACAAGGTTTTAGAAGTAGACAATGCAGAAGCAGATGATATTATTGCATCTGTTGTATTTCATGTTGCATCTGAACCAAAGAATTATGAAAAGGTGTTGATACTATCTAGTGATAAAGACTTTATACAATTGCAGAAGTATAATTTCGTATCACAATATAGTCCAATGCAAAAGAAATTTGTTAACGGTGTAGACCCTACTACATATATTAAAGAGCATATCTTAAAAGGTGATAGGGGTGATGGTGTTCCAAACTTTCTGTCGCCAGATAATACTTTTGTAGATGAGTTACGACAAAGACCATTGTCGAAACGTAAACTTGAGGCGTGGGTTGACTTGGAGCCAAGTGATTACTGTAATGAAGAGATGATGAGAAACTATCATAGAAATAGAACTCTTATAGACTTATCTTATATTCCAGATGACATCAAAGAAAAGTGTACAGATACTTTCTTAGATGCTCCAGAGGGTAATCGTAAACATTTACTTAATTATTTTATTAAGAAAAAACTAAAGTCCTTAATGGAAAATATAGGAGATTTCTAATGGCAATTGATACATATACACCTAGTTTTGCAGAGGTTCTTAAAAAAGTGAACAATGCAAAAACTAAGGATAAGAAGATTCAACTTTTAAAGAAACATGATAATGATTCTTTAAGAATGGTAATCAAATCTTCTTTTGACCCAAAGATTAAATGGGTGCTACCAGAGGGTAATGTTCCTTACAAACCCAATGAAGCGCCTGAGGGTACTGAACATACTTTACTAGTTCAAGAGGCAAGAAAGTTATGGCACTTTATTGAGGGTGCAGATAATCAAACACCTAGAATGAGAAAAGAAACTATGTTTGTACAGATGTTAGAGGGTTTGCATAAAGACGAGGCGGAACTACTTGTCAATGCAAAAGATAAAAAGTTACATCAAAAATATAAAGGATTGTCACATGAGGTTGTCAAAAAAGCATTTAATTGGAATGATGACTACATGAGACTTGACAAATAGCATACAATAGTGTATAACTAATAATGTGAGTTGAAATTGATTCGGAGTATATTATGATTAGTTTTGGTATTGGTATGTTATTGGCAATGTTTGCTGGTGGGATGGACGGAGCTGACTCCTCTCTCTCAACACTAGTCTGGACATCTCTTGCGAGTGTTGCCTTCATGATTCGAGGAGTTTATGTAATGAACAAAAATGGTCAGTTACAATAAACCTTGCGAATCGTGAGAAAATGGGGGGTATTATGACCCCCCATTTTTATTTTGCCCCCCTAAAAAATTCAATAAAATCAACCCTATAATAAGGGACTTGACAATGTTCTCAAAACAATATAAGATGTAAGTATAGTTAAGAAAGAGGTAAAAATGAGTTGTGAAGTAAATACAATATTGAGAGAAAATCTCACAGACAAAGTAACTTCAATGACGGTTGATGAATTTATAACTGCATTGGAAGATAGCAACATTAGTGGAAGTAACGCTGTTGACAATTTGATTATAGCGTTGGTTGACAAAATGTTTGAGGATATGAGTCAGTAATGAATTTTGTTGAAGTAAATGGTGGAAACAAAGTACAGAGAGAAATCTGTCATAAAGTAGTTGCACACATGATTAAGAAACTACTTCCTAGATTTCGTACTTTGGATATTACTGTAAATCTTGTTACTATCAAAAGTGAAGCCATTGGTTTCTGTATGGAACAAGATAAGAACCAATTTGAAATCGAACTTGATAAGAAGATATCAATTAAAGATATGGTAACTGCATTATGTCATGAAATGGTTCATGTCAAGCAGTTTGCAAGAAAAGAAATGGTTGATGGTATTAAAACTGGTGTTGCAAGATGGAAGACTAAGACAATACCTTTGACCACTAACTATTGGGATTTGCCTTGGGAGAAAGAGGCTTATCGAATGGAAAAGAAACTTGCAGATGATGTTTGGGAAAATGGAGTGATATGATGTTTGACAAAAATGGAAATGCAATTGATGGTTGGGCAATTTTAAAGTGTCAACCAGAGAAACAACCAGAAATTGTTTCTTTGCATCAATGTTTGGGAAATGCAGAGGAAGAGAAAATGGTTCTGAATGAAATGACAGAAAGTACAGATACTACTTTTGTAGTGAAAAATACTTTTGGTTGTATGATAGAAACGACTTGACATTGTTGTCAGAACATGGTAGTATAAAGAGAATCAGAAAGAGGAGTAAATTATGGAACAAGTTGCAGTTATACATACGGCGTTTGAGGATAAACCATCAACCGTTGCATTTGTTAAAGTACCAGAGTTTCCAACATTAATTGAGAAACTTGAGTACGCATATCGTTGGACACAGAATATCATGGGTAGTTGGTCATTAAAGATTGACGCCGATGCTAATGACAATGTTACTGTTGTTGGTGATATTTCTAGTGGTTATGGATTGAGGTCTACTTCAGTTGGCGACCAAATATTGGTTGGTACTGAAAAGTATGTAGTTGCCCCAATGGGTTTTGAAACTTTAAATGGAGAAGTAGTATGAAACTAGAAGATTTGACAGTTGAGTCTATTGCACAGATGACACAAGAACAGAGAGATACCTTTGTATCATCCTTTGTTAAAAAGTGGCCTCATCTTGCTGGTGATATCGCAGACCAAATTAAAATAGTAAGGTTTGACGCTATCAATGAAGAATTAAATAATAAAAATAAAATGGGAGAAGTGGCATGACAATAGTTGCAAAGAAAAGGTCTAATACTACAATCGTAGATTTAGACGGGCCTCAAGGGAACGCTTTTGTTCTTTTGGGTATGGCGAAATCTACAATGGAAAAAAGTGGTTTTGAAAAAGACCAACAAGACAGTATCATGAATGAGATGAAGTCTAGTGATTATATAAATCTATTGAGGACTTTTGAAAAATACTTTGGTAGTGTCTACAATTTACAAACATCAAACCCAGAGTATCTAGACGCTTTCATGGTTGAGAAAAATGCTTAAAGAAATTGTAATGTCATTTATGATTTCAACGACCTCTGCAAATATTATAGAGGTCAATGAATTTAGAGAAATGGAAGCAACTTGTCTTGCAAAAAATATGTATTACGAGGCAAGGAATCAAGGTCTTGCTGGTCAGTTTGCAGTATCACTAGTTGTTATGAATAGGGTTAAAGATGATAGATATCCTAATACAATTTGTGGTGTAGTAGAACAAGGCCCAACAAGAGAGTCTTGGAAAAAGAATGGTATATTCTATCCTATTAGAAATCGTTGTCAGTTTAGTTGGTTCTGTGATGGTAAAAGTGATGACCCCAAAGAACCTACCACTTATGCAAAAATGCTTGATATGGCAAAGGATTTAGTTTACGACAAAATGCAAATTGTAGATTTTACAGAGGGTGCAACACATTATCATGCTGACTATGTTTTTCCAGAGTGGAGAAAAACAAAGACTAAGACAGTTGAGATTGCAGACCATATTTTTTATAGGTGGGAAAAATGAAACAGTTCAAATATGAGTTCATGGTTATGGACGGATTTCAAGAAAAGAAAAAGATACATGACGGCGACCAATGGTTGTTTAAATACGACAATGGGTATGGTGCGTCTATAGTACAACACTCTGGTTCTTATGGTGGTAAAAATGGATTATATGAAATCGCTGTACTTGACATTGATGGAGAAATGAGTTATACTACACCTATAACTGATGATGTAATTGGTTATGCAGATGAAGTAAAACTATATGAAACATTGGATAGGATAAAATCATTATGAACTTTTTTTACTTAGATGAAGACCCATTTAAGTCTATTGAGTATCATTGCGATAAACACATTGTCAAGATGCCTACAGAGTACAAACAGATGTTGAGTACTGCACATAGGGTTCTTGATGGTGAGTTGTACATTGATAGGACTAAAAATGGTGCAAGGATTAAAAGGTGGAAACACCCAGACCGAAAGATGAACGCTGGTTTATATCTTGCTGGTCATGTTAATCACCCTACCAACATTTGGTTAAGGGAGTGTACAGAAAACTATATGTTAATGTTTACATATTACAAGTTGATTTGTGATGAATATACATATAGGTATGGGAAAGAACATGGTGCAAAAGACAATTGGTGGATATTCAGAAATCCACCTAAGAATATGCCTAGTTTAGGTTATTCAACACCAGTACCACAAGCAATGAAAATGTTCCCAGAATGTATGGTTGAAGGCGATACAGTACAAGCGTATCGTAACTTCTACAAGGTTGCTAAAAGGAGTTTCGCAACATGGAAAAACAGACCGATACCAACTTGGTTCAAGACCCAGAACCAGAACGATACTATGATTGGATACTTTGGAAACTTAGGCAAGAAAATACACTTGAAAGAAGTCG
>CESM01027963.1_pt1 | contig 14007 bp, 23 predicted proteins | sample 361421 | NCBI WGS metagenome assembly CESM01 (sample SAMEA2622219, study PRJEB7988) | marine metagenome | isolation source: saline water (ENVO:00002010), including | reverse complement strand
TAAGTCTTCTACACCTGAAGTTGTGCGTGGTAAGTTCAAAGAAATATTTAAAGTCATTATATCTGGAACTGAAGCTGATACACAAAAGTTTATAAGAAATTTTAAGAATGAGTTTAAGGCTATGCCACCAGAACTTATTGCCTTTCCTCGTGGTGTAACAAACATTACAGATTGGAAAGATAGAAAGCTCATATATAAGAAAGGTACACCAATTCACGTACGTGGTTCATTATTGTATAATAAGTACCTAAAAGAATTTAAAGCCACAAATAAGTATGAGCTTATAGAAAATGGAAGTCGTATAAAGTTTTGTTATTTAAAGTTACCTAATACTATAAAAGAAAACGTCATAGCATTTCCTGACGTAATACCACGTGAGTTTGCTATCGATCGTTATGTAGATTATGAGAAACAATTTGAGAAAACTTTTGTTGAACCTCTCAAATTAATATTAGATGCTGTTGGCTGGACAGTTGAAGAACAGCTAACGCTGGAGGACTTTTTCAATTGAGAATAATTGCAGGACCATGTCAGCATGAGTCATTATACAAATCATTAGAGATTGCAGAACACTGTCAAGAGATATGCGATAAGTATAATGTAGAATATTATTTTAAAGCTAGCTTTGATAAAGCAAATAGATCGCACATAGATAATACACGAGGATGTAACAGTGTACCATGGGAGTCATTTGTAGAAACATTAAGAGACTTTAAACAAATGAAAGAAACTCTTGGTGTAAAAATACTAACAGATATACATGAACGTTGGCAGATTGGTGACATGGTAAGAAATGGTTCTGTAGACGTAGTACAGATACCAGCCTTTTTATCTAGACAAACAGATTTAATTACTGCAGTTGCTGATCAACAGTTTGAAGCTATCAATATTAAAAAAGGACAGTTTATGTCTCCAAAGGATGTTGAAGGTATACTAAGTAAAACAGCAGGTCGTAGAGTAAAAAATGTATGGATAACAGAAAGAGGAACTAGTTTTGGCTATGGACGTCTTATTAATGATTTCACTGGCATGTACGATATCCTTTGTGATTTACATGACAATTTTATTTACGATGTTACGCACTCGGTCCAACAACCTGGAGGCACCTCGACTGGTGGAAATCGTGACTATGTGCCTGGTCTCGCTCGCGCTGGGGCCGCTCTTGGGATTACTTCTTTTTTCTTAGAAGTACATCCTGAACCTGATTATGCACCTAGTGATGCTGCAAACATGCTCGATCTTAATGATTTTGAGTGGGTAGTGAAAGATATAACTAATATTTCTAAATATGTGATAGGATAGAAAATGAAAGCAGGTAAGATATGGGGTCAAACAGAATTGATCCACGCAAATGGTGTGTTAGAGTTTCACCGTATAGAATACAAAGCTGGATTTAAATGCTCAGAACATGAACACCAATTTAAATGGAATGGCTTTTATGTAGAGTCAGGTCAAATGCTCGTACGCGTGTGGCAAGATGATCAAGGATTAGTTGATGAAACTATTTTAAATCCAGGTGACTTTACACAAGTAAAGCCTGGTAAGATTCACCAGTTTGAAGGACTTGAAGACGGTGTTGCTTTTGAATTGTATTGGGCTGAGTTTAATCATAACGATATTGTAAGAAAAACAAGCGGAACGAAAGTATAATGATGGTTTACAATACTATGAAAATAGTGTATAATATAAAAAATGGAGAATAATATGTCTGATTGGGCAAACGATATTTACATGATGCACAATAAGTTTGGTGTACGTGAATGGTTCGAAAATAATAAAGATGATGTAATGCTTATGCGAAAGTACTTGGCTTTTAGATTATTAATGTGCCAAGAAGAATTGCATGAAACTATGATGGCTGCTAATAATGGCAACCACGAAGAAATAGTTGATGGCCTTATCGATCTTTGTGTATTTGCTATTGGTACTTTGGATGTGTTTGGTGTTGATGCTAATAAAGCGTGGGATGCTATATACAAAGCTAACATGGCAAAAGAACCTGGTATAAAAGAAGGTCGTCCTAATCCATTCGGACTTCCTGACTTAATGAAACCAGAAGGATGGGAATCACCTAGCCATGCAGGAAACCACGGAAATCTCACTAACGTTATTTAAAAACGTTTATGACAATAAAACAAATAGACGTGTTGATTGTAAAGATTTCGACACGTTTGAACGTGCGTTATATGACATGTCAACAACTCAGCGATCTGGTAAAAAGGATGCTGAGCTTATGTCGCCTGCAACATACCAAGTAGATACCACTCGTGCAAATGCAAATGTTATTGAGTGGACTGGTTGGTGTGCAGTTGATGTAGATGAATTTGAATTTGATGGAGATCTAGAAGATGAACTTCGCAACAGGTTTGGTCATTATCGTTACGTTTGTTATAGTACTGCTAGCAGCACTAAAGATTTTCCAAAGTTTAGGCTCGTCTTTCCACTCAGACACAACGTACCTGCAGAAAAAATTAAACACTTCTGGTTTTCTTTACAAACAGAATTGGGTGAACTTGGCGATAAACAAACTAAAGACTTATCTCGCATGTACTACATCCCTGCGCAATATGATAATGCCTTTAATTTTATATTTAGTAATAGTAACGGTGCTCCTATCGATCCTGCCGAGTTGATGCTTAAGCATCCTTATGCAGAAAAAGCTACACTAAATAATTTCTTTGATAGATTACCTGATGCTATACAGCAACAGATAATTGAACATAGAAAACAAAAACTTGACAATACGAATTATAATTGGTCGTCATATAAAGACTGTCCTTTCTTTCCTAAAAAGCTTGAGTCAGAGTATAGGCTAATTAATAATACTGGCTGGTACCATAAGATGTATCAGATCATGGTTGCAATTGCTGGCAACGCTATAAAAAATAAATATCCAATCACGTCTTCAGAAATATCTAAGATGTGTAGAGAACTGGATATGGAAACAGGGAATTGGTATGAGAATCGTCCTCTTGATAGAGAGGCTGATAGAGCTTTAGAATTTGTTTACAAAAACGCGTAGGAGTTAAAATGAGTGAGAATTATTGTACTACAAGAGGTCTAGGTTGGGCTTTCCTAATACTATTTTTGTTTATAGCAGGTGTTCCAATATTGATGCTTTTAGTTATGGTAGGGCCTGATGAATATGCTAGGTATTGCAATTTAAATATAATGCCATGCTTTACTAACACTATTAATTTTTTTAGAGAGGTTTTAAATTAATGGATCCTAGAAAAGCAGCACAAGAAGAAGCAGAAAAAACATTTGAAATGTTTATGGAATGGACTAAGCGAGTAGTATATATAAGTATATTCGCATTAGTAGTAGTTGTTGTAGGATGCAACAGCGGCGTTGAGACAGGACCTAAAGCAACAGGTTCTAAATATAATGGCGAACAGTACGACCCCTATAATCTTAACGTAAAGGATAAGTAAATGAAGAAAGCATTCACCCCTATTGGATGGGGAAGGACTATTTTAGGTGCAAGAGACGCGTGGAAAAGTGTAATGACTATTAAGAACTCTCCGCTCCGTAACCTACCACCTCAGCTAGGGCTGATGGTATTTTCAATACTAGCTATCATGTGGAGTGGTATTTTTGCAGCTATAATAAACAATCCATATGCATTTGGAATATCAGCAGGTGGACATCTTTTAGTTATCTTTGGAATTTTTATAACCGCCATAGTATATGATAGTGCAGAAAAATATAGTGCACCGCAGAACTATAATAGTCGAGGAAAAGGTGGCGAACACGAATGAAATGGTTAATAGTAATTGCTACTCTAAATCTAGATCCATGGGGTATACAAACTCTTAAGTTTGATACAAAGAATGAATGTGTTGAGTATGTAAATAATGTAGAAAATGCAGATGTTATTGCAATAGAAGTAATAGCAAAAGGTGGATTTGATGATAGAGTTACAGCAATAATGTGCCTACCTGAAAATAATAATATGATAAAAATTAGAAAAAAAACGTAAGTGGTTGTTTTTAAACGAAACAAAAATGCTAAAAAATGCATTTTTTCCTTTACATTCCCTGAGAAATGTGGTAGATTATATCTATTAAATGAGGAGTTTATAGAATGTCAAATGGAATCAATTACGTAGCTGCTAACGAAGGTGGATTAACTTTCGGTATCGAAACAACTAATGGAACTATCAACCGACGTGCTGATACAATCCAAGATGGTGTTGAGCTAATCAAAAAGTACGGTATTGCTGAAGCAGTGTTTGGTTCATCTTCAATGGACTTTGCTGCCGAAGAAGGTTTCGCCGACGATGATGGTGCAACTAAATTCTGGAACAGAATCTTGGAGGCAGTATAATGTACGAAGGATATCAAGAAAAATTATTCTCAAATTCATGGGGTGTAAACTCTGGTTTCGAAACTATTAGAGAACAACTTAATGAGTTGATTCCACTTGAAGGTGCTTGTGAAAATCCAAGATCTACTAACAAGCATCTTGACAAATTTCGTAGAGCACAGAATGCTGCTTACGATTTATTTAATAATGGCCTATGCAACAAGCGTGGTCTATTTAAGCAACTCTTCGGATTTGCTCCTACCCAGCGAGATGCTAACTATGCTACTCGTATGCAGTGGTCTCATTGGGAAGATAGAGTCGAAGAAATCTTGACTCCTATCATAAGAGCTGCAGCTTTAGAACAAGGAATAAAGAATGAGTGTTAATGAACGTGAATCGGTAAACGTCTTACAAGAGTGTATCGAATTACAAATTAAAAAAGGTCAAGACTATCAAAGTGATGAGTCTAGCGTGCTTCAAGCTATGCACTATCGTCGTGGTGTAGACACTATCCACGATATTATGGTAGGCAAAATGATGCGTGCTACATCGTTACTTGAGTCTGGCAATAATCCTAATCACGAATCTCTTGAAGATACATATAAAGACTTAATTAATTATGCATCATTTGCTGTGTCTTATATGCGTGGTACTATGGATGGTCAATCACCTGATCGTGATATGTTCAACAGGAAAAAGAAATGAAAACTGGTTTAACAGCATCTACGTTTGACTTACTGCATGCAGGTCATGTTGCTATGTTAAGAGAAGCTAAATCTCAATGCGACTATCTTATCTGTGCTTTACAGATAGATCCAAGTGCAGATCGTCCTGAAAAGAATGCACCTATACAAACTATTGTAGAACGATACACACAGCTAGCTGCTGTAAAGTATGTAGATGAAATTGTGGTGTATGCTTCTGAAAGCGATCTAAACGATATACTTACTATGTATCCTATTGATGTACGTATTCTTGGTGATGAGTACAAAGATAAAGATTTTACAGGTAAAGATGAATGCCGCAAACTTGGCATTGAACTATATTTCAATAGTCGTAATCATCGATTTTCATCAAGTGGACTAAGGGAGAGAGTCTGTGCGAATGCAAACAGTTAAAGATATACGTGAATTTTTTATTGGTGAGTTAAATGACGAAGCCTTTACTATCGATAAAACTGGACAAAAAACAATTGAATTGATTGGTGCTTCTTTCATAGCAACTGAACCATCTATCTTTGGTGTACCTAATGAAGAATACATTGAACGAGAATTAGAATGGTATGCTTCTGAATCTACAAACATATATGACATATATGGTATTAAGCATTTGAAAGAACCACCTGCGGCTTGGCAGTATGCTGGTGATGAGCATGGCAACATCAACTCTAATTATGGTCATTTAATTTATTCAGAAAAGTATTATTCTCAGTTCACACAAGTAGTTGATGAACTATTTAAAAATCCAAATTCACGACGTGCTACTATGATTTACACACGTCCTAGTATGTGGATAGAATATAATGAAGGTGGTAAGAACGATTTTATTTGTACAAATGCAGTGTCATATTATATACGTGAAGATATGATACATGCTGTGGTGCAGATGCGTTCTAATGATGTAGTGTTTGGTTATAAGAATGATTACGCATGGCAAATGCATGTTCTTAAAGAACTGTGTAAAGAGCTAAGTGATTTAAATTATGATGAATTGCATCCTGGTACAATACAGTGGCAAGTACAAAACTTGCACGTTTATGAAAGGCATTTTGATCTTGTCAAATAAATGGGATATAAGATACCTCAGGCTTGCTGAGGAAGTCGGTACTTGGTCCAAAGATCCCTCCTCCCAAATTGGCGCAGTAGCCATAGGATCTAAGGGCCAAGTATTGGCACAAGGATATAATGGATTTCCTCGAGGAATAATGGACAGCACGATGAGGTTAGCTGATCGTGCAGAAAAATATAAGTACATAGTTCACGCTGAACAGAACCTTATATACAATGCTACGTTCAATGGTGTTAACTTAGATGGCTCTACGATATATGTTACAGGTTTGCCAACGTGTTCCGAATGCGCTAAAGGCGTCATTCAAGTTGGAATCAAACGAGTTGTAATGCCTGTTCAAGATGTAAAAGAACAGTGGATTGAATCGTGGTCTCTTACAAAAAAAATGTTTAAAGAAGCAGGTGTTGAATATGAGTTCGTTAAAATGTAATACAATTTTTGTAGGCATGAATCCATCTAAAGTTCCAGTAAGCAGGTCTAAAGGATCTGCTTATAAACGTTTTCATGACTGGTTAGATTATTTAGAATTGAAACATGTATCATTCACTAACCTATCGCCTGATCCTGATTGGGATTTTAAATTTAAATCATTTGATCACAATTTATTGTTTACAAGTCTGCAAAATTATGATAGAATAATAGTATGGGGATCATTAGTATCTAATTATCTAAGAAGGTTAGGTTTCACAGAACACTTTGTTTTACCACATCCTTCACCTAGAAATAGAAAACTTAATGATCATAAATACGTACATAATGTGTTAAATGAGTGTAAGGAATATTTAAATGACTAAGATTGCTATCGTACTAGGGAGAGGTACTGAAGGCTGTGGTGTAACGCAATGTGCTATTCAAATGCAAAAAGTTACAGACGCACATATCTTTACTACAACTGATAAGAAATGGGGTAGAGCTAAAGGACTTGATATCGTACAAAACGAATTCTCAATGGCAAAGGAATGGGAACTCATAGCTGATGCTATTAACTTGTCTTTTGATTTGTGTATCATATATTCTATTCCTTCGAAAGGACATCCTCAAGAATGTCAAGATAATTTTATTCCATTCCTTAAACACATTAAAACTCGTAAAGCTTTTATTAACGTAGACCATAAAGCTGCTTCTATTGCACGTAACGCAAATCTTAAAGAAGTCTGTGAAAACGTAGATGTTATTATGACTCATAGTATGGAGAATGATTTCTGTAAGTTTATAAGAAAAAATAAAATAGAAACTCCACTTACAAAGATGGGGCTAGGCTTTGATTATGATGGACACCGTGAAAAGTATTGGCGTCCTATTGAAGAACAGCAACACAACATGGTAAGATGGATTGGCCGTACTGCTATGTGGAAAGGACCAAGCGTTATGATTGACTTCCATCAAGACGCTTTGATGACGTATGGATTCATCACAGTCCTTGAAGGATTAGAAGCTTCTATTCAATATCCTCTAGTCTTATATAGAGATAATAAATCAGATAATCCTACAGATCGTAGAATTGTAGAAAATCATTTCAGGCCTGAGAAACATTACAATGATGTAAAGTTTACACCTGATCTGTATGGCAAAGAAGTTAAAGATAAAGGTGCATATCTTTATCCTCAATATATAAACTCAGAAGCTATGGACCGTTTATCACGATCAGCGTTTGGTTCTGATTTATATTTTTTGAAAGCAGAACACTATGGCAATAATATAGAAAATTGTCATGCAGAATGTATAGCATCTGGTACAGTTCCACTATTTCACAAACACTTTTGTGATAACGTGATTCATCCTGTACAAGGTAAACCAATTAGTCAATGTCAAAATTCTGGTACTCTTGGCGTTGATTACACTAACTTTAATGAGTGCCGCGACCAAATGGTCAAACTTAAAAATGATCCTGCGATGAGAGATGATTGGAGAGAGATGGCTTTTGAATTTTGGAAACAACACTCCGACGGAGAAATGGTTGTGAAAGAAATAATTGATCTCGCTTTGAACACTACTAGCAACCAACCACAAGGACTCGAGGAATTTTTCACATGAAAATATTAATCACTGGTATAGCCGGAATGATCGGCTTTCATTCAGCCAAGTACTTTAGGTCACAAGACTTCGAAGTAGTTGGTGTAGATAACTTCAACGACTATTACGATCCAAAACTAAAAGAAGATCGTGCTAGTATATTAGAGAAAGAATATGGCGTTTCTATATTACGCCATGATATTCAACACTTTACTCATCTACTTGACAATCCAATATTAAAGGATGTAGATGTTGTATTGCACTTAGCAGCATATGCTAATCCACGTCATTCGTTTGAGGAACCTCAACATTATATTGACACTAACATTACAGGTACACAGCGTATCATTGAAACATTAGAACAACGAAATATTCCTTGTGTCTATGCTTCAAGCTCATGTGTAATGCATGGACAACCACTTCCATGGAATGAGCATGATAGACCAGCTCATCAAAATAATCCTTATGGCTGGTCAAAGCGTTCGAATGAATGCCAGTTTATGCATTCAAAATTACCACGTAGCGCTGGTTTACGATTCTTTACTGTGTATGGTCCTTATGGTCGACCAGACATGGCACTATTTAAATTTACAGATAATATCGTAAAACGCAGACCGATAGATTTATACAACTTTGGTGATATGAAACGTGACTTTACATACGTAGATGATATTGTACAAGGTATTGGTATTGTAGTTGAAAAAGTATTTAATGACGAAGAGCGATATCATGAAATCTATAACATAGGTTATGGTGATCAGGTCGAGTTAATTGATTTTGTTGAAGAGATCGAAAAGAACTTAGATCGTAAAGCATTGCGAAATTTAGTCCCTAAGCACCCCGCTGACACCCCTGAGACGTGGTCTGACACCACTAAGTTGCAGGCGTTAGGTTATAAACCCACAACACCTGTGACAGAAGGTATTCGCGAGTTTGTTTCTTGGTACAAATCTTATTATGGAGTTAACTAATGAAGCTTGGTATTATAGGCCACGGGTTTGTTGGCAAAGCAGTTGATTATGGTTTTCATAGTTGTGATAAGATTATTATTGATCCTCTATATGGAAATGATATTGAAGAACTGGAGAATGAGCGTTTAGATGTTACGTTTGTTTGTGTACCTACACCTATGGGTGAAGACGGTTCAATCGATTCTTCTATTGTAGAAAAGACTGTACGATTTTGTAAAAGAAAAGTTTCAGGCTTGATTGTAGTTAAGTCTACAGTTACACCAGACATTGTAGAAAAATTACAAGGTGGAATGGCAGGCGATAGAGTCATTTACAATCCTGAATTTCTCACAGAAAAGAATGCTCAAGAAGATTTTATTAATCCTCAAATGCATATCTTTGGTGGAGTTAAGGAGAAAACTAGAAAGCTAAGTTGGATATATAAAGAGTATAGTCTTTGTAAACCTTGTCCAGTATATCACATGTCTGGACCAGATGCTAGCTTTGTTAAGTACGGAATCAATTGTTTCTTAGCTTCTAAAGTTTTATGGTTTAATCAATTTTACGATGTAGTAAAAGACTTTGGAGGAAACTTTGGTCATGTCATTAATGCAATTGGAACTGATAGCCGAATCGGCCAATCTCATACTCGTGTTCCTGGCTTTGACGGTAAGCGTGGTTACGGCGGTGCTTGTTTTCCAAAAGATACAACTGCCTTTGCAAGTTTTGCTCAATCGTTTTCTACACTAGAAAAAGTGATTGAGGAAAATAATAAGTATAGAAAAGACTACGATAAAGATGAACGTGAATTAGCACAGAATGTAAGTTATGGTTAAGTATGCAAGTATAGTTCCACTCATTGGTGGCGAAACAATAGCAATGGAAAAGGTATTCGGGTCTAGGCCCGAGTACATCTTATCGTATAAGGATTTTCAAGCAAATGATAACCAGCTCCTTAATTATTATAATAATAGTATGCCTTATGTTCTTCTCGATGAAGGCGGTACTGCTCCTGGCAAAGTTGATATTATCAATACTGTCTGTCCTTGTGCAGGTCTCAGTTCACTTAGTCCTACTAGCGCTAGTGATAGCACTACTAATGATTGGATGGTCAAGTCTGCAGAGTATGTGCTCGAATCCCTCCAACCAACTGTGTTCTGGGGTGAAAACGCTCCACGGCTCGCTAGTAAAATGGGAGAACCAGTTGTTAACAGATTACGATCCCTTGCAAAAGATAATGGATATGTCTTCTCAATCTACAAAACAAAATCAATCTTACACGGATTGAGTCAAGTAAGAGATCGTGCATTTTATTTCTTTTGGAAAGGTAATGAGGTACCTAAGTTCTCATATTATAATAGACCGTATACTAAGATTGAAGATCAGATACGTTCTTCTGCCACTAACACAGAAGATCCTATGTTTGAACAGGTGAACAATAAAGCTAAGCCTACAGACAATCCTTATTATCAATATGTGTTAGAAGAAATGCATGGTGGAATTACACACCAAGAATTTTTTAAGAAGATTGAGAAAACAACTAATCCATTGCATTATATTGAAGATCACGGTGGAGACTATCGTGTAGTAAGTAAGTGGATGTCAGATCGTGGTCACCAAAAGCTTTCAGAGAAATGCATATACATGTATGAAAAGTTAAAGGCTGGTAAAAATATTATGAGAAAAATGACAGAGATAGGTAAAGACCATATTGGCGCTTTCGTAGGTCATTTCCCTCATAGCCTAGTGCATCCTGATCAAGACAGGTATATCAATACACGTGAAGCTTTAGATATTATGAAGATGCCAAAAGACTTTGAATTACAAGGTGGCTTAAAAAATCTTAACATGATTTGTCAAAACGTGCCTGTCACTACAGCTACAGATATGGCAGAAAATGTAAAAGACTTCTTAGGTGGAACAGCTGATACTATTAAATCAGAATATGTAGTACAGGATAATAAAACTAAAACTATATTCTCTAGAAAAAAACCTGGTACACTTGAAGCATTTTTTTAGTTTACATTCAGACAAAAATGTGGTAGAATTAATTCATAACATAGGAGATGTTTATGAGTATTATGGATAAACTCAAAAAGAATAGTAAGTTAAAACATACTGAAGTTCTTTCTGAGTCTAAATTTTTTAACGAAAAAGATATGGTAAAGACACAAGTGCCTATGGTCAATGTAGCTTTATCTGGTTCCGTGGATGGCGGACTTACACCTGGACTTACAGTTTTAGCAGGTCCATCCAAACATTTTAAAACTTCATTTGCATTGCTTATGGCTGCAGCATATATGGAAAAATATCCTGAAGCTGTCATGCTATTTTATGATTCAGAGTTTGGTTCACCGCAAGCATACTTCAATCAATTTGAAATTGATACTTCTCGTGTATTGCATACACCTATTACAAATGTAGAAGAATTAAAATTTGATTTGATTGGACAATTGGAAGAACTTGATCGCGATGATAAAGTTATTGTAGTTATTGATTCAATCGGTAACTTAGCATCTAAGAAAGAAATGGAAGATGCTCTTAACGAAAAGTCTGTTGCTGACATGTCACGCGCTAAAGCACTTAAAGGTTTGTTCCGTATGTCGACACCTTACTTAGCTATGAAAAATATTCCATTGCTTGCTGTCAATCATACATATAAAGAAATTGGATTGTTTCCAAGAGATATCGTTGGTGGTGGTACTGGTATCTACTATTCAGCAGATGCAATCTGGATTCTTGGTCGTAGACAAAACAAAAAAGGCACTGAGGTTACTGGTTATGATTTTGTAATTAATATTGAAAAATCTAGGTTTGTAAAAGAAAAATCTAAAATACCAATTACAGTTAATTGGGAAGGTGGTGTTGCACAATACTCAGGTTTACTTGATGTAGCACTAGCTGGTGGATATGTACATAAACCAAGTAACGGATGGTATGAACCGCTACATCCTGTAACCGGTGAAGTGTTAGGTCGTAAAGTAAGACAAGGAGAAACTGAAGGTGCTTTCTTCTGGCTTGACATATTTGAAAAGACAGACTTCAAAGAATTTATTAAAAAGCAATTTACCATTGGTTATAAATCAGAAGTATCAATGGATAGGATTGTAGATGAAACACCAGGAGAATAAAACATACGAGTTGATTCCTGATGATGGAGGCGAGTCTTGGCATGTTAGAATTAAAGAAGGCATGTTTTCTGAAGCAGTAATTCAGTTTGGAGCTATAAAGATTGGTAAACAGTTAGATGACGGTGATCATCAAATTACATTTGATTTTGATCTTATTAGTTCTCCAGATGAAGACTTAAGTGTTGATGATGAAGAATTACAAACGACTGCTGGAGATATCTTACATGATATTATGGTGCAATCCTTAGAAAAAGATGATGGATCTATGGCAGTCAAAGATGCAGATAAACCTGATGCTAATTGGGAGATGTTATGAAAATACTAATAATGGGTTTGCCAGGATCTGGTAAAACTCATCTAGCTAAAAGATTACACGTGCATTTAAACTGCGCGTGGTATAACGCAGATAAAGTAAGAGAAATGGCTAATGATTGGGACTTTACTCCATCAGGCCGTAGACGTCAAAGCGAACGTATGAATTCAATTGCTACGTTTGAAGCGACAAGAGCTCGTACTGTTATCTGCGATTTTGTTTGTCCTACAGGAGAAACACGTAAACAATTCGATGCTGACATTACAATATGGATGGACACTATACAAGCTGGTAGATATGATGATACAAATCAAATATTCGAAGAACCAACTGATATGGATTTCAGACTTGCATCTTTTATGTCAGACCCTGATATTGTTAGCTTTGCAAATTTATTAAAGGAAAAATATAATGTTTAATCCAGTAACCAAGCGCCGCTTGTTTAATACAATGGAACCTACAGTTCAAATGCTTGGTAGGTGGCAACCGTGGCATCCTGGCCACACAGAATTATTTAAAAAAGCACATGCAATGACTGGTCAAGTTTGCATTCAAATCAGGACTGTACCGCAAAATCGTGAAGCTAATTCACGAGTACCTGGTCAAGATGATAACCCATGGATAGTTGAAGATGTAAAGCAAAATATTATTAATCATTTATCAGAAGAGGGGTTTACAGAAGGGTTTGAATATGTTATAATGGTAGTACCAAACATTGTAGACATAGCATATGGACGCGGTGTTGGCTACACATTTACAGAGCACGATCTTGGTGAACAGATACACGCAATCTCAGCAACTAAAATACGTGCAGATTTAAGAAAGGCTGGCAAGCTTGCAGACAAATCTTGAACTAACAATTTTAAGAAACATCTTAACAGATGAAAAGTATATGCGTAAGGTTCTACCTTTCGTAAAACCAGATTATTTTGAGGGTATATACAGAATACTCTTTAAAGAAGCTGGTAAGTTTGTTGGAAAATATAATAAGCTTCCTACAATAGAAACTTTTAAAATTGAGTTAGATCAGTCTGATAGAATTGGTGGAGAAAATTATACAGTTGCTGTAGATTTATTACCACAATTATTTTCTAGTGAAAAGATAGATGAGGAATGGTTACTTAATAATACAGAAAAATGGTGCCAAGATAGAGCGATATATAATGCTGTCATGGAATCGATATCGATTATTGACGGTAAACATGAATCACTAACTAAAGGTGCTTTACCTGAATTATTACAAAAAGCATTAGGTGTAGCTTTCGATACTAACGTCGGTCACGATTACATACAGAATGTAGAAGAAAGATGGGATTTCTATAATAAACAAGAAGAAAGGATACCATTTGACATCGAATATTTTAATAAAATCACTAAAGGCGGTGTTCCAAATAAAACTCTTAACATTGCTCTTGCCGGCACTGGTGTTGGTAAGTCTCTTTTCATGTGCCACGTTGCCTCTTCTGCCTTAGTTGACGGTAAAAATGTTTTATATATTACTATG
>CESM01234637.1_pt1 | contig 14021 bp, 19 predicted proteins | sample 361421 | NCBI WGS metagenome assembly CESM01 (sample SAMEA2622219, study PRJEB7988) | marine metagenome | isolation source: saline water (ENVO:00002010), including | reverse complement strand
GCCAGAAACATTTACTGGGAGGCTCGTAACGAATCTACTGCTGGAAAAATTGCAGTTAGCCAAGTCGTTTTTAATAGGGTTCGTTCTACTAGATTCCCGAACTCAATTTGTGGGGTAATCACACAAGGTAAACATATTGGGAACCATCCAGTTCGTAATCGTTGTCAATTTTCGTGGTACTGTGACGGAAAAAACGACAACCCAACAGACAGGAGAATTTGGAATCACACTCTTGAACTATCCGAATACCTAGTAAGGTCAAAGGATGTACTTGTTGACATAACTGATGGTGCTACCCACTACCATGCAGACTACGTTTCTCCTAGATGGAGAAGAGCATTTGATCGCATGGTAAAAATTGATACGCATATTTTTTACAAGTAATGCCATTAAGCCTCCCTCAACAGTTAATTGTTGATCATCCTGCTCGTTTTAAGGTGGTCGCCGCTGGGAGGCGATTTGGGAAGAGTTATCTTTCCATGAATATGATGGCAAGGACTGCTCGTCATCCTATGAAGAACGTCTGGTACGTTACAACGACTTATGGAGCAGCCAAAAACATCATGTGGTTCCCATTAAAGGACCGCTTAAAAACCTTAAACTGGTGTCAATCCTTTCATGAAGTTGCAATGCAAGCCCACTTAGTTAATGGGTCAGTGATTGCGTTGAAAGGAACTAACAACCCTGACTCCCTTCGTGGAGTTGGTTTAGATTATTTAGTTATTGATGAAAGTGCATTTATAGACGAGAGGACATGGACTGAGGTTCTTCGTCCTACTCTTTCTGACAAACTCGGAGGAGCATTATTCATTAGTTCTCCGACAGGAAGAAACTGGTTCTATGAATTGTACCAATTGGGGCAATCTGGCGAAGACCCTGACTGGATGTCATGGCAATTCACTACGCTAGAAGGAGGCAATGTTCCTTCTGAAGAGATCGAAACTGCTAGAAGGGATCTTGATGCAAGGACATTTGAACAAGAGTACGAAGCACAATTCGTTTCATATACTGGACTGGTTTATTACGGATTTGATTACAAAGAGAATGTTAGGGATCTAAAGATTGACCCAACAAAACCTCTTTTAATCGGAATGGATTTTAATATAGATCCAATGACCGCAACAGTTTTCCAAATGGATGAGGATGATGAAACGCTTCTATTGTTGGATGAAATAGAAATTTATGGCTCCAACACCGATGAAATAGCGGAAGAGATCATAATGCGTTACGGAGATTATGAGATCACTGTCTACCCAGACCCTTCCTGTGTTGCATCAAGAACGAGTGCAGGAGGAAGAACAGATTTAAGCATTCTTCAGAGTTATGGATTTAAGTGCAAATTTCGCAGAGCGCATCCGTTTATTAGGGACAGAATAAACGCAGTAAACTCAAGGCTTTGCAATTCCTATGGTGAGAGGAAGATTCTCGTCAACAAGAAATGCAAAATTTCCATAAGAGCATTTGAAAGACACGCTTACAAAGAAGGTACAAACTTGCCTGAAAAAGGTGGGAAGCCTGACTACTCACACATCACTGACAGTATTGGGTATCTCGTTGAGTATATGTTTCCTGTCAATAAGAAGGAATTGGTAAGCACACGAATCACAGGAATTTAATTATGGCTAAATATGTAAATGCACATCCTGACTTTCAGAAGTATGTCAAATACTGGGAGCGTTGCAGGGATTGTTACAAGGGAGAGGATTCAATTAAGGATAAGGGAGCCGTTTATTTACCCTACCTTAGTGAGCAAGAAAACTATGAATATAACCACTATAAGGATCGGGCTTTATTTCTGAACACGTTTTTTAGAACTGTTACAGGATTAGTTGGTGGAGCGATGCGTAAGACACCATTGATTGAAGTACCCTCCTCATTAGAGCCTTTCTTGGATGACATTGACATGAAAGGAACTTCCATAAATGACTACATTCGCAACACGCTTGTAGAGCTATTTATTACTGGGAGACAAACCATTGTTGTTGACCAGCATCCTACTGGAAGACCCTACCTTACATCGTATGTCGCTGAGAATTTTGTTAACTGGCATACCGAAGGGATGACACCAACGTTTGCAGTTTTTTGTGAGGAGGTTGATGTCATTAAAGAGAAATTCCAGCACGAAAGAGTTGAACAGTATCGTGCATATACAATGGAGGAGGATGGAGTTCACTCCTATGTGATGCGAGATGTGTATGACGAAGAAACTGATTCGTATGAAATGCGGATTATTGAAGACTCTGTTCTTACATACAGAGGGATGGAGTTTGAAGTTCTCCCTGTAACAGTAATCAATTTCAAGGAATGCGGTTTTGATTTACAAGAACCTCCCTTATTAGATTTAGCAAATGTATGTCTCTCACACTACAGATCCTCTGCTGACCTTGAACATGGTAGGCACTTCACCGCATTGCCACAGGCATACATCACAGGAGTTGATCCAGATGAATATAGCCAAGGCATTCATGTCGGGTCAGGAACGGCATGGGTTATTCCAAACGAACAAGCAAAAGTCGGCTTCTTGGAGTTCTCAGGACAAGGATTAGGTTCACTAGAACGTGCCTTAGAACAGAAAGAGAAAATGATGGCAGTTCTTGGTGCAAGGCTTCTTGAAGGACCGAAGGGTGTAGAAGCAGCCGAAACTGCTCGTATTCGTCAAAATACTGAAACCAGTATCTTGGGTTCTATGGTTCAGAGTGTAGAAAATGGGATTCAGAAGTCCTTGGAAATTATGGCTCAATGGGAAGGTTCTGATCCTGAAGAAGTTAAAGTTTCCATGAACAGAGACTTCATTGATGTTCGTCTTCCTTACCAAGAAGTTATCGCCCTTGTTCAATCATACCAGATGGGAGGTATCTCTCTGGATACATTGCTCCACAACCTGAAACAAGGTGAGGTTATTCCTCATGATGTAAGTATTGAGGAAGAGATGGAGAGAATTCTTGCAGGACAAGATGAACCTGAACCTTACCAAAGTGCCATGGAGGGTGGTCAAGAGGAAGACTTAGATCAAGAAACTCAAGTGGAGGAGAATGGAGCAGAAGCAGTTTAAAACCTATTCTGACGGAAGGGGAGGGGTTTACACGTTACCAATTGATGATGTGTTGACTCCTCCTACTACTGAAAAAACCTTTACTGCACTCAAAAGGGTTGACACAGAAGAGGTTACGTTAGATTTGGAGGAGGATCTGTTTATCAACCTTGCATTAAGAGCGCATGAACTTGATGTAACCTTGAACGAGTACATGAACATCCTTCTTCATGATGCGTTAAAGGATGAGGTTGAGCTTTCAGAGAAGGAAACGATGTTATTCAACATGGATAAATGAGTAGAGAACATATCGGGTTGAATAGGTACATATGCACTGTCTTTGAGGAGATGAGGAAATGTACTGAAACCCTGAACTTTGCTGTTTTACCCTCATTGATTGAAGAAGCACAGATCCTTGCAAACAGAATGGAGGCAAAACTTCATGATGTTAAGGATTTGGAAACAATAAGAGATCAGATCAAAGAGAAGAAAAAGGAATTAAAGGAGTTAGGAGATGGTTGACGTTCTAGCAATCATTTCGATTGTGTTCCTTATATGGGGTTGGGCTTGGATCATAATGTAACGAAATTTGGGGAGTAAGACTATGAGTGGAAACAGTTTACGAAAAGAAGGAGAAGGCTCACGAAGTCTTAATCGAGTATTACGCCTACCAGGATCTCCGAAGGGCGTGTAAGGAGATATGGAAAGAGGAGGATGCAGAGTGGGAAAAGCAATGCAATTACTTGTATGCAAAGTTTGAAAAGTTAGCCAAGGAAGAAAAGAGGCGAGAGGCAAACTCAAAGTCTGCACGGATCGAAAGGAAACTGGAACAAATGAAACTTACTGAAGACCTTATTTCAAAAATAAAGAGAAGAAATGGCAAGTGATGAAAAGAAATACCCTATTTGCCCTCTTTGTTGGGCTTGGCCTTGTAGTTGTGACGATAACATCTGCAGGAGAGTGGAACGAAAAGCCTGTTCTGTGTGCAGATGAAAAAGAAACTTTAGATGTATTAAAGGAAAAGGAGCAAATCTTACTATTTACTGGGCAAGAGTATGCGAAGGTAAGGAGTGAGAAAGGTTTACATCCTATTCCTGCAAAAATACCTCTTTTTTTCTATGCGAATAAGAAGCAAGGGACATACACCATTGCGGAGTATCACCCCACTTATAAGTCTTATTGCGTTATTGCTTATGGCGAAAACCTCCAAGATTTCAGCAACGGAATTCAGTAGTGAAGGTAAATAAAGAGTTTTACGACTCTCTTATGAAAAGAACCATTGATTTACACAAGTTTGGTGGATCAATGAATAAGAAACTATCGGATCACTTTAAGTTCCTTGAAGACTCTATTTGCAGGGTCTTAGTCCCAATGTCATTGGATATGAGTGGTTCAAAAAAGAAGAGGGATTCTGAACTTCAGGATCTTTCAGAGAATATTGATGCACTTCTGTATTCAAGGTTCTATCAGATCGATCACCAGTTTAATGAGAATCTTAGGGAATTGGGGTTACTTGAACATGACTTCATAGTAGAAAAACTTCGTGACTGCATTAACGAGAACCCTTATTCCTTACCATCTTCGGCACTTCTTCCAACAGTCTCAGGGCCACTTATTGCCAGCAAAAGTGTTCGTGAATGGGGAGACAACATACGGAGAATACTTAGAAGAAACATTGTATCTACAGTTAGATCCGAACTCGCAACTGGAAGAGCTACCGAAGATGTTATCAGAAAAATTAAGGGAGACAGATTAAATGGGTTCAGAAACGGAGCATTCAAACCAGCCTTGGGAAAACTTCAAACGCTCTTCAGGTCTGGAATCACTGCGGTCACAAATGATGTCCGCCAACGTGTCTATAGCATCAACTCCCCCTTTATTGAGAGCTTTTATTGGAATTCTACTCTTGATGGGAACTCCTCTAGTATTTGCACTCATAAGCATAGTTCTGGTTGGGAAAATCCTTCTCTCAATCCTAAAGGAGGTTCTAACGCTTATCGGAGCGGAGTTCCTCATTTTAATTGTCGGAGTACCATTATACCTGTATTTCGCTCTAACACTTCCGTTTCGCAGGATGGGGAATTTTTACCAATCAAAGAATGGATCGCAGGAAGAAGTGAATCCGAACAACGTCACATCTATGGGGAAAAGAAATTCTCGCTCTGGAAGAAAGGCAAAATCTCCAGTCCTCAATTGATGAACTTCAAGACCTCACCTATTTCTCTCTCACAACTTACAAATGGATATTAAGGCTCTGAGTTATGACCTTATTAATCGAGCTAAGGCAAATGGCGGTAGTGCAATTATTGACTGTGGCACTCCTGAAATGGCAAACGAGGTAAGGGATAAAGTTAAACAAGCTATTAAGTTTTACTCCAATTTGGATGTAACAGTTGTCCGTGAGAAGGAGGTGAACCTCTATTCTTGGACTATTCATGAGTTGGCAAGAGATGCTAACTCAAATAACAACGACATACATAAGGATCATAATGTCGGAGGAAACACAAGAGGTGGTCGAAGAGGCCACAAAAGAAGCACAAGCAGAAATGATGAGCCTGTCTCAGGAAGAGATCCAGGCTTTGGTTTCTGAAGCCGTTGAAAAAGAAGTTCAGGGGCTTAAAAGCAACAACAAAGCTCTGAAAGAAGAGAAGAAGAAGTTCCAAGCAAAAGCAAACGAGAGTAATCAAGTGCTTGAGCAAATTGGAGGTTCGGAGGAGCTTGAAAAGCTATTACGCATCAAGAGTCAGATTGAACAGGATGAAGAAGTTCGCTTGTTTACTGAAGGTGACAGAGAAGCATATAACAATCGGATTACTCAAAGAGTGAAAGCCGAAGCAGATGCAAGAATTACTGCATTGCAGGGTGAATTAGATACAATGAAAGAAACCACCCAGAATGCCGTAATAAAGTATCAAGAAAGAGAGATTGAAAACGAGATGAATAATGCTTGTTCTAAGTCTTCAGTTAAACCGCACCTTTTTGATGCTGTTAAGGGACAGATCCGTAACATGATTCAATACGATAAAGAAACAGACACTATGGTTTGTTTAGATTCGGAAGGATTACGTTATGGTGCTGATGGTTCTCCAATGAAAGTTGGCGAACTTGTTGAAACTCTTAGGGAAATACAACCAGAGATGTTTGTAGAATCTAAGGGAAGTGGTGCATTAGGAGGTCTTAATCCTGCTGGGAGAAGGATCACTAATGACAATATTAAAAATATGTCAATGGATGAGTATAAGAAACTTAGAAGTGATGGAGTGTTGTAGAGAGATTATACTTTACAACTTATCTATTTTATGTTATATTAATTTTATTACTTTTTAGTTTTATTTATGGGACAGGTAGTCCCAACTTATACAGAATCTTCATTGATTCAGTCTTAGTAGCGCAGGAGCGTTTACGGAGAAATTCGGGACGTTCCTGTAAGTAGGAATAAGTCCCTGCCTTTACTTATTTCTATTTTCAATAGCGAAAGGACAAGAAGATGGCCACAACCAATACCTTTCTTACTCCCGACATAATCGCCCGGGAAGCATTATCGATCTTGGAGAATAGCCTTATTTCTCCGCAGATCATGAATACCGACATAGCTTCAGAATTCACTGGAGCAAAAGTTGGTGACACGATTAGCATCCGCAAACCTGCATTCTTTGTTGCTAAAGAGTTTGAATCTGGAAGCCTCGGCAACTCCAGTTCCTCAGTAACCATGCAGGATGTAGTCGAACATAGCGTATCCTTGAAGATCGAAAAACTTTTCGATGTATCGTTTGAAGTAACAACCAAGGAACTCGCTCTCGATATTGACCAGTTCAACTCTCGTTTGTTGACACCAGCAATGGCTGCTTTAACCCAGCAGATTGATACCTATGCAATGGGTAAATTGAATGGGTTAGCAGGACTTCCTCAGTTCAAGAATGGAACCTACGCAAACACCGATTCCAAGGCTCCTGAAGACCTTGCTGGGTTTGCACAAATCGTTGAAGCCATGAACAAAGGGAATATCCCTGTTGGCGGACGTAAAATGGTTCTTTCTCCTGCGATGCAGACCAAGATGTACGAAATTGATTCGTTCATTCGTGCTGACATCCGTGGTGGAGGATTCTCCTCACCAATTCAGGAAGCATCACTCGGACGTTACATGGGACTTGACATGATGATGTCACAGAACCTCGCAAGTCATACTGTCGGATCGGCAAATGCTGATTCAGGAACATTGGCAATTAATGGCGATGGTTATGAAGGTCAAGATTCCATTCAGTTAAATGGTGCAACTGATGGTTCAGCTACATTGAAAGCTGGAGATACCATTTCCATTCTCTATAACGATGGTGTTCGCAGAGATCACGTTGTTACAGAAGACACCACTCTTGGTGGAACCATTAAAATTAATCCTCTTAACGGACATGACCAAGCCGTTCTCGTTCAAGGAACAGGAGCAAAAGTAGTTGCTGATACTGCTTCTGTAAAAGTCAAAGCTCATAGCGATGACACTTCTTGGACTGTTGGAGCAGCCTTCGTCCCAGAAGCAATGCAAGTGGTGTTTATCCCAATGCCAGAGCCAATGGGTCCAGGTACTTCTTCGGCAACTGTTAACTATAACGGAATGTCGCTCCGTGTCCTTCAGACTTATGACCACATGAAGAAGAAGGATATGATTTCACTCGACTGTATGGTAGGTGCGAAAGCAGTCGATGCTCGCCTTGGCGTTAAAGTCGTTTCCAACGCTGGTTGATTCTTTTAGGGAGGGCTTCGGTCCTCCCACAATCACTCTATAAAGGGGAAATATGGTTACGCTATATAATGGCGACAGGAAGATGATTGTGGCTCCAGATGAGGTAAAAGATTTTGAGAGTCAAGGATGGTCTAAAAAGAAGGGTGGATCTTCTCCAAAGGTTGAGAAGGTTGCCGAAAAAGTTGCGGTAGAACCTGTAGGTGATCCTGTTCTTCAAGAAGAAGAGGAAGAGGTTGTAGAGGAAGTTAAGCATTCCTCAAAGAAGAAAAAGGGGACTAAGAACAGATTCGTTTAAGAGGGAATAAGTGTCATTCGACTACTCAATCGGTGGAGTCAACTCCAATTCATACGTTTCTTCAGTTACGGCTGATGAATGGATGGCGTTGAGACTGAACAATACCGCATGGGTAGATGCAAATGAATCAAAACGTATGTCTGCTTTAGTAACAGGCACATCACAGTTGGATCGTTTGCAGTATATCGGAGAACCCACTACTAAAACCCAAAGGCTTTCATGGCCTAGACAGTTTGTTCCAGTACCCGACCCTTCAGGGATCTACTGGGGTCAAGAACTTAGGTTAAGAGAACACTATGAGGCAGATAACGCTATTCCTGAGAGAATACTTGAAGCCTTATATGAAATTTCTCTGCTTTTACTTACTGATGACTCTTTAATTGAAGATCCTTCTTTAAGGCAATTTGAGGAATTAGAAGTTCCAGGCGTTGTCAAATTAAAGATTAACAGTAATGCGTTACCAAGGTTATTTAACAAGAATGTTAGAACACTTATTGATCCTTATTTGAAAGCACAAGGTTTCTCCGTACCTGTTCTAAGAGCTAACTGATGTCAGGACTCAACTCTGTAGTTGATAAAATTGTATCAGATGTCTTTTCGGGGAAGTTGATTGGCGGTTTGGATCTAACAGTAAGTGGAGTTTACAAGCACGTTACGACTGGAGCATATACTGCTTCTAGCCGTTCATTACAGAAGGCCACAACGGACATACCGATTGAGGTCATTAAGCAAGAGGATAACGCTCAACAGGCAGGAATGTCTGTTACCGATAATATGTTATTCATGGTTCGGCCTATTGAGGGTGTTCTTCCTGCTCAAGGAATTGATGATGAAGTTGTAATTAATAACAAGGTTTTCAAAGTGGTTGGCGTGTCACAGAAAACAATGGGTGACACAACAATTCTTTATGAGGTTGCGGTGACAGGATAATGGCTAAATTAAAGTCCGCAAAAATGAACAAGGAGCATGGTGTTTTAAATGCTGGGACTTTTGGAATAGCCTTAGATCGTTTTACTGGGAAGGTGGAAATGCACCTTCGTCAAAAGATAGCCAGAGTATTTCTGGAAGCATACGTTGAGATACTTAACGAGACTCCAGTTGATACAAGAAGAGCGCAGTCCTCTTGGAAGTTAGATGTTGCTAAACAAGACAGAGAAGTTTCACCTAACGCAAGATATGTTGATAAAACAACAGGCAAATTTGCAGTTGATGAAGCAGTAGTTGCTACATATCCACCTAATGATTATTTGTTGGATCAAGCAGGAACAAGGATCAAAAAGTTTCTGAATAGAAACTACAAAAAAGTTCCAACAAAACAATCACGTTCAGGTTATCGGAAGCAGTTCACTACATTTAAAACGAGAGGTCCAATATACATAACCAACAGAGTGCCATACATGGCGAAGTTGGAAGGAGGATACTCACAACAAAATGCTTTATTTGTAGAACGTGCGAGCAATGAAATAAGTAGGAAGCTCAAAGAAGAGAGAAGTGACTGTCAGGACTTTGGTAAGCCATTTAAGAAAAATCAACAATTCATAAAAGTTGTAGAGAAGGTTAAGGCTAGTTTTGCAAATTACCAAAAACCAAAGCCAGAAGGATCAACTTCAAAGAGCCTGAAAAAAGACACTCAATACATTGATAAAACCAAAGATGTTGTAATCGAAGAAGACGAAGCAGAATTTTGGAAACAGTACGGAGCCGAGTTTGCGATAGAGCAAAAGAAATTCGAGAAGGGCTCTCGTATGCTGGAAACAGGAGACAATATTGAAGGTGTATCAGCATTCACACGGAAAGGAATGACTGATATGGGAGCCTCAACCAAAATGACCTCTAAGAATTCAAGTGGTGATTTAGTTTCCCTTAAACCTAAAAAGAACAATCTCTTCAGCAACACATCGCTTCAAGAAACAAAAGCATCAAACCTCGCTCCGAAAGCGACTGGTAAAAGAAGAAAGAGTAGAAGAATAAAAGCCCATTCTGGAGAAAATCCCATTGCGAAATGGCAAAGTGAAATTAGGAAAGGGATGAAGAATGCGGATAAGAAAAGTAGTAACAAAGGTGGCTTCTGGAAACCTGAAAGTTAATTCTCATGTCTCTTGAAGCAGAGGTTTATCAACATTTTGCAGACAACTGGACGTACTGCACAATCGGGTGGGTTCAAGAGAATGTTTCTTTTGATCCAACCCCTGACGAAGAGTATGCAATTCCAGCAATTCGTCACACATCTGCGAGGATCGCAGAAGTTCCCGTTGACAAAGGCTTAGTAAGGAATGAGTACATTTTTGCTATTAGTTTTTTAGTAAAAGAAAACTCTGGTATGGCTTCCCTTGAGGGGTATGTAGACCAACTAAAAAGTCTATACCATAAGAAGACCATTAAGACTGCTAATTATTCAGTATTCTTTGGCCCCTTAGTAACGCTCAACGGATTTTACGAGGGTGCTCATTTTGAAGTACCAAATGTATTTGATTTGACTGTGTTCTCGCAGTAGTAACAAACGATTCGTTTCATTCTTATGGAGGTTAAGTCATGGCTCTTCCAACCACTTTAGCACGTTATCGCTCTGCGGTAATTTATATCAAAAATGAAAGTTCGTCTGGTTCAATGGTGGATCTCGCCACTTTGAACGGAACGGATGATTCATTCTTACTAACCACACCTCCTGCTATTACTCAGGCAGGAAACTATACAGACACCAACGAGATCGGTTCTGACCTCATTTCAGGTGATCGTATTTTAAATTACTTTGAGTATGCAACTTTTGATATGGAGTTCTATGCCAAGCCAGATGCTACGGCAGGACAAGTTGCAGATGAACATACCTTACTTGCCAACTTTTTTGGCTCATCAGTTCAGTCAGGATCAGCAGTAACTTATTCCTTTGCGAATAAGATGCAAACAATGACAATTGCAAATCTTCAGTCTACAGAAGAATCTCGCCAATTGTTCGTTGTGACTGGTTGTGTACCCACATCACTTTCTGTTGCACTCGCAAAGGACGGACCTGTTACATGGACCATGGGTGTTACTGGAAACAGAGTGTACTATGGCGGTGTAGGTGAAATTGCTTCCAAGTTAGCAGGGTCTGGAGCAGATGAATTTGATATTACACTTGCAGGACCAAAGAGGACTGAAGGAGATGCAAATCCTTATGCAAGTGACATCGTATTTGATGGTGAAACTGTAGAAATTGTTGAGTCAGATGGAACCACAAGAGGTGCAGGAGATTTACCTGTTTCTGCCACTTCTAATTCTGATGGAACATTTACCATCGTTGATGATTCAGTTGGAAATGCGGTAGGTACTGCAATCACCGCAGGAGACTTGGTAATTCCTTCTTTACCAGCACCAACACGCTCAACAACTGCACAAGTTGGTCAACAGAATGTTCAGGTGTTTTTGGCAGCCCAAAATGCTCCCAATGCTAGTGCATCTAACACTGACCTCTTTCATACAGATAATGCTCTAAATGTAACTTCGATCAGCTTAGATTTTGATCGTGGAGTGACTCAGCCAGCACTCACAGAAATGTCGGGTTCTGCATATCCTCCTGCGATTTATGTAATCAATCAGCCAGCAGTTACAGGATCATTTTCCGCACTCTTATTGCCGAAGCATTTCCGTTTACCCAAGGCAATTGCAGATAGTCCCAAGTGGGCTTTAGGTGTTCAGATTACTGCACCTGACCAATCTTCGGTAATTACATTCTACATGCCAGCAGTTCACCTTGAAGTGCCTACTGTAGCTGAAGCCGATGGTGTCTCTCAGTTGGATATTTCCTTCGCACTTATTGCAGGAACTCAAGCAACTGATGCAGATAAATTTAAACTCATTTACGCATAACTCTACTATGTCTTTTGAGTACAAAGTCGACTTCGGTGAAGGAGTCACAATCAAAATTGGAGCTACCTCAGAGCAAATGGAAGGCAAGTGCCTATTCTTAGGAAAACTTGGCGATGTTACTGAGGTAAAAAAATATTTTTCTGCCAATGGGGTTAGCCCACAGAAAGACTCCCCTATGAACATTGTTTCTTGTTTAAAAGCATGGGATTGGGAATGGAGTACAGTTTCTCAATGGGCCAGTTCTCCATCTCAATCTTCAAGTGATGAAGATGACGAGTAATTGGCAAATGGTTGTAGGCTAGGGCTAGTCCAAAGGGTCGCCCCAATCCCTTTGCCTACATTTGGCTTTTGGGGCTTTTCTCTGGCTGGCAGTGATTGGTGACGACTTAGTGGCGTTCATGTCATTGTCAGCCTTTTTTCAATTTAATTGGGGTTAAATTATGCCATTAGAATTAAGTAGTCTTGAGACTGAATTTAGGATTCCACATCCAGATGCGAAGGTAAGTCCAGAAGAATATGGTGATGTCGTTTTTGTAATGACACCACTTACTCAGCACCAAATAACCGCACTCTATGATAAGCGAATTAACCCAAAGAATAATAAGGGTATCGCAAACTTCATGGAAGACCAGTGGGTGAAATCACTCAAAGACTGGGAAGGTATTACCGAACAAGGTGTTGAACTCGATTGTACCGAAGCCGAAAAAAGAAAGTGGTTTGGGAATTCTGCTTTAAAGCCTCTCATTGACCATCTCCTTACAGAGTTGGAGAACAAGTCAAGGGAGCAACACGGAATCGAAGAAAAAAACTAAACGAGTTCCTCACCTTAAAAACAGGCAAGGCCAAGTATACAGGGCCAAGTGAGGAACATGGTATAGTTGCTAATCAAACATTTAGGGAGGACTGGTGTTGTAGGTCAACCAATATTTGGGATGACCAAGATGTAGTTCCTCCCTGTCATGTTTGCCCTATGGAAGGGTATGAACTCCTTCCAGTCAATGCTTTCTGCTTTCAGAGATGGTCACAACTCTGCCTTACTGGTAGAGAGGTTTCTATGTCGGGTATGGCAGGACTTCGTGAAGAAGCAATTCAGTCAATTCTTACTCGCTACAATGCTAATGAGGTTCATATTTATGAAATCATTATTCGCATCGAGACGGGTATGTTCGATTACTTAAAGCAACAGGAGAAAAAATCTCAAGAGCAACGTAGGTTAGAAAACCAGAATAAACCCAAGAACCTTCAGCAAGCCAGATCGGAACCTCAACAAAAGAGGCAAGCTCCTGGTCAATCTCGTACTTATAGGTCTGTTCCGCAAAGACCTACAATGAAGTTTCCAGCATCTAAGAAAGGAAAAAATGGCTGAAGTCGCTGCTCTTGGCGTTAGTGTTGATACCTCGTCTGCGATAGGTGCTTTAAACCGACTCCAACAACAATTCAAAAGAGTAACTCAGCCTCTCCAAAAGGTTTCCCAACAAATCCGTAAAGTTGATGCAACCATTGAGAAGTTTGCAGAAGGATTAGATCAATTAGGTTCTAAGACATTTCAGAATGTTCTAGTGAACATGAAGAAAGTAGCAGACATTGCTAAGAACCAATTTGCCGTAGCATTCAAGAGTTTGAGTGGTCATGCAAAGAACCTTCAGTCAGCTTTACAAAACTTAGGAGGAGTTACTCTCAAAAAACTTAAAGCCGATTTTAAAGCTCTTAGTAGTGAAGTCGGAACTAAAGTTAAGAACGCATTCAAGTCACTCCAACCTTCGGTAAAGTCTCTCCAGAAGTCTCTCAAAAGAATAGGTTCGGAAGCGAAATGGTGGTCCAATGAAATTAAAGCAGGAGCCATTCGTGCCTCAAAATCCGTAACCGCATTCGCCAAACATACAGTACAACAGTTAAAAGTAGTCAAAGCCTCTTTTGGTAATATCAGAGGTTACTTCGCCAACTTAGGTTCTCAAATGAAGAACTGGGGTGGAGGCATGAAGAACTACTTCAATAACGTCAAAAAGAATGCTCAACAGTTTGGAAGTGTCTGGAATAAAACCTTCGGAGGAATGTGGAGGTCTGTATCGAGGGTTGGAGGTGCATTAACAAGCGTTCAAACAATCGTATCTGCA
>CESM01013655.1_pt1 | contig 14042 bp, 5 predicted proteins | sample 361421 | NCBI WGS metagenome assembly CESM01 (sample SAMEA2622219, study PRJEB7988) | marine metagenome | isolation source: saline water (ENVO:00002010), including | reverse complement strand
ACCCGGTTTCCACGTTAATAACGTCGCACTTATCGCATTATCTCTATCCCCTGTAGCAGTAGGAATAGGGATCCCTCTAGATGCAGTAGCCGGAATTATCGTAGCCTGTGGGACAGTTCATACATTTCTGAATTACATACCTAGTGCTTTAGTAGGAGCCCCTGATGACAATATGGCTCTGGCATTGCTCCCTGGTCATAGAATGCTAATTTCAGGTCAAGCGGCTCAGGGCGTTGCATATTCAGCACGTGGCTCTCAAATGGGTATGCTGATGTCAATCCCATTACTAATTGTAGCCAGACTTCTATTTGGTGAAAATCCAGGACTTGGTTTATATGAAGCCAGTAGAGATCAATTGCCTTGGCTTTTGTTATTCATCTCTATATTCCTAATTTTTACCGAAACGACCAGACTATCATGGCCACAATGGTCTCAACGTTTGACTAGAAAATTGAATTATCCTCTCAAGAAAAGAATAGAATTTACAATCCCTATTGGCCGATTTAGATTTCGTAAAAGATGGGATTCAATAGACTTCAGACTTGGAGACAGTTCTCGCATTGCAGGGATCCTAGTTGCCACCGCTTATTTTCTACTTACTGGATTCTATGGTTGGGCTGTATTTGAACTGCCAGCGCGCTCACCGGTTGGAATTCCTTCAGCATCACTACTATTCCCAAGTCTAGCTGGACTTTTTGGTATAGCAAATCTGATTGATATTTATGTAACAACTTCAGAAATACCCCCTCAAGAACCAAATTGGGAGATGCCAGATCCGAAGCCCCTTGCCATCCCCACATTCCTTTCCGCTGTGGTATCTTCAGTAATGGCAATTCTTCCGGGAATGACTGCGGCACAGGCCACTGTTGTAGTTATGAGTGCCCGTAATTTCTGGGGTAAACTTACAGATCCAAATTATATTCCCGCAGACTTTGAACACGGTACTCAACCCGGATTCGAGTCAATGCCACAAATGATGGTATTCGAAGGTATGGATGAACTTACAACATCGGAAAGAGAACTATTCCAAGAGGCTTTGGCAGAAGCAGGTGCAACACCAGATCTAGATTTAGTAAATAATAATCAACAAAGAGATCTCGAAATAATTGCAATTCTTTCATCTGTTAACACGGCTGTTACAGTGATGGTTCTTGGATTCCTATACATGGTGGGAAGACCTCGCTCCGGTGCTGCACTCGCACTAAATATGATGTATCCAATAGATATCTGGAACGCGGTAGAACCACCTGCTGATTTCATTAGGTTGCTCGCAATAACTGTAGCATCAGGTCTATTTGCGGTTCCAGTAATGATTGAGGTTGGAAAGGGTATGCTAAAGGTACATGAAATTGTGCCCCTAAGAACCCTAGTAATCTCAGTTTGTGTTTTTGTTACTGCACTTGTATGGATCTCGACAAATTGGGTTGGAGTTGGGACTCTTATTATTGGTACTATGATTGGCCTCATGGCTCCTAGAATTGGCATAAGGAGGTCTCACGGAATGGGAGTTATTCTTGTCCCTATAATGATATACACATTCGCAAGAGAATTAGATGCCTTTGGGTTTGCTTAATAAAAAAATGATTAAATTAATCTACACTCGTAGATAGAATCTCTTATTTCTTATACATACGCGTGGAAGGCTTAGGTGGCAACCATGGATGGCAAGCAATCAGCACAAGCATTGATAGTAACAGGAATTATTCTACTTGGTTTGAATTACGTAGCATTAGCAGGATTCGTAGCAGGTCAGGTAGAGACAGGAGTAGGCGATACCATTGCAGAAGGTTATGATTCAGAAGATGATTATGACGACGACTGGAATGTATCTACTTCTGAAAGAACGTACTTTGGTTACTCAATAACTAATGTTGATAACTTAACTGAAAATTCGGCTGTTAATGCCGAATTTGAAAAGATGGGACCATTCATCTATGAGGTCACAACACACAGAGAACTTCTTGGTCTTGACACAGAGGCCGGAACTGCCACCTACTCTGAATATGACGTGTTTGAATGGTGTGAAAACTGTACATGGACTGATGATGATGGAAACGAACATGCTTCACTCCCTGGTTCAACTGAATTCACAAATATGAATATCCTATACAACACACAAAGACTGGCAGGTATTGCAACTGGCATCATTTACGGCGAAATTTTCGCTAAGGCTGGGTTTGCAAATAATATGATGGCCAATGACTTGCAGAATAAAGCACCTAGTATTTGGGCTGCTGAAGATATAGAGAATATGCAATTAGGAGCTGCGAGTCAATTAGAGGCAGCGGGCTATGATGCTGCAACTGCAGCCGCCATGGCACCTGTGGCTGTATTGTCTGGTGCTTACGATAACTGGAACGCCTCTGCAGGAGGTGCAGGTACAATGAACCCAGACTTTTCATCCTCTGCTGATTCAATACTTCATTCCGCAGTCGACCCCTCAACAGGAACTTGTATTGCCCTAACTTGTGACATAGGACCTATGCTAATTGCAGGAATGGGTGAGCCGAGTGCTTCTGTAACTCCTATTCGTGCATCTTTACTTGGATACGGTTCCACTGACCCAGTTGAAACTACGCTCATGGATTGGGCAGTTTACGGACTCGCAGGTACAACATTCCTAGCAAATGGGGGTCTAGCGGACCTCACTACTGTTGATGATATGCGCGAAAGATTAGCAGAAGTTTCTGGAATAGATATTCCAAACACTCAAGCATTAAACAATGTGATTTTTGGAGTTGAAGGGGCAGATATACCAAATGGATTACTTTCTGTATCTGATTACGCAGGAATCCCACTAAATGGAGTCGCGCTCTTCCTATTGGGAGCACAGAGTGATGCATTTGGAACAATGACGACCTATGGCATTGGACTTACCCAATTACTCGGTTTGTCTGATTGGAGCGGGGGATGGATTGGAATGGTAGGCACTCCATATGAATTCCCTATGATACTATTAGGCGGGTCAGGAATGATGAATGCAGATCTATGGTGGCAACACTCCTTTGGAGGAGAAGAACCTCTTGCTGGAGGATATATCTCAATCGGCTTGAATCAAGGGCAATATGAAGGAACTGTAGATTTATCGATTGAGAAGGTACAAGAAATTCTTTACACATCAGATTATGCTCTAACTGGAGATTTCGCTAGGGTATTCATGTATAACGAAATGGCAGGTACTACATTACCAATGACCGAAGATAGAGCAGGCTTTGTAATGGGCGGAGATGTAGTAGATTGGGACGATGCATTTGTTGCAGACGCCTATGATATATCTGAAAATGAGGCATCTGCTGTACGTAGTTGGGTAAGTAATTTCATGTTTGAGAATGTAATAGGATCATTGCTTGGATTCCAATATGGAGCATCCCCCTATACTACTCAACCAATTGAAAATTGGTTATATGGATGGAGTGACCCAGTACTTACAGGACTTTATGATGAAGAAAGTTCTTGGGTTAAGTTAGAGACTAACATGACTTACTTTGGATCTCAAAATGCTGACAGACCCGATGGATTGAGTACTGGGGATTTTGATGTTTATGTGATTAGTATTGTTAATGATGAAACTCTTGGACAAAGATTAATGCAAGGATATACTAATTCTGATGGAAATGGTCAGTGTGACTTCAAGCTGAATGCTGACGGAACTATTGCAGAGCCTGATGGAGACGGAGGATATGCTTGTGAAGAAGGAGAAATATACGGTATGACTGAGCATCTACCATGGCGAGCTCCTCATAAAGAGGCAGCAACATATGGGCTTCTAACTGATAATGTAGGTAATGACAACACAGTAGTTGCTGGGACAATTGGTGGAGTTGCCGATGCTGATGACTCATTCTCAGTTAATCTAGTAGGCTATTCAATTGCCGAAAGTGTACCTGGTGAGATGACTGATTTCAAGGGAATACCAATGCGCGAACACACCGTGGATTTGGACCCTGCTGAAAATCAAATACAGGCTAAGTTGATTGGATCCAACAGTTTCGTAGATGTTCTACCTGGTGCATTACCAGTTTACTTTGGGTCTCACGTAGATATCAAAGTTGAACCAACTACAAATGTTGCAATGTACGGTAAATCTGTATCTCGATTCTATCTGGATCTAAGAGGTGCTGGAATGACAAACCCTGACTTTGAAGCGGGAGATGCAAAGCCAGTATTCGAAATCCACACAGCATCGGAAATTGCTGATGATGATGCTGAGACTTTCAAGTGTAAAGTTCTTGACAATATGGATCCAATGTACTGGACTGACTTTGGCGGAGAAGGAGATTGTGAGCTTGAAGGAACTGCGGTCATTGACTATGTCACAGCAGTACTTTACATAGCAGCCATTGGAATGATAGCTGCTGGATCTTACATGATGTTCTCATCAAGAGATGAATAAGCGCGTAACGGCCGGCTACGCCGGCCGCCTACGCGTACACGCGAAGGGTTCAACAGTTGGTTTAGTGGCGTTATGCCATGGGTGATGCACGAACGAGGCTTGTGGCCGGAGTTGGTGTTGCACTATTTCTACTAAGTATTATGTCCCCTAATGCCCTTCTTGATGGAGGCATTAAACCAAGAGAAAATGTAGAAGGAAATTGTATAGTTTGCATAAGTGAAGTTATGCCAAATGCAGACGGAGCAGATTCCGGCTATTATCCACAAGGAGAATGGATTGAACTTTTCAATACAGGTTCCGAAGCGGTATCACTTGAAGGATGGAGTATAGTAGATTATGGTGGCTGGAATCATCCTATCAATAATCAATCTTGGGTTTACTTTGATGATTTGAATAGCCCATTCATGATTGAGCCAGGAGAGTATGTGATTATCGCTGAAAATGAAATCGGCACTCTAAGATTGAATAATGCTGGTGAGACAATCTACCTCAAAGATACAAACAATGCCACCGTACACACTGTAGTAACAGGATCTGCTGCAAATGGTGTTGCGAAAATAGTAAATCCAAATGATAGTCAATCTGAGTGGATCGATGCGGAATCGCCGACTCCCGGTATGCCTAATTCTGGAACAGATAATACTGACGATACAGATGAAGGCCCTGATGATAATTCAGATTGGGAAGATGCAGGAGAGGCGTTCTGGGATGGTCAGTTTAATATCAAATTCACAAGAATAATGCCTGGCGAAGTTCCAGATCGAAATAATGATTGGATTGAAATTACTAATTTTGGCGATGATGTCGTTAATCTTACAGGTTGGACTATCGAAAGAATTCGTTCCACTACTCCTTGGATCTCAAAATTTGGATTGTTTTCATTGCCAGCTGGAGAATCAGTCGTTTTGACAGAAAGTCCAGATAACCTTCTTGCAGATGGAGGTATTGAAGCGATAAACGGCAATAACGCTCTAAACAATATGCCATGGTTGGTAGACTCTGGTGCGGCTATACAACTGAAGGAACCTTCTGGAACTGTAATAGATGCAATTGTCTATGGAGGAGGGGAGGCTGAAATTGACGGTTGGAACGGAGGTGCAATATCAGTTCCTGGAGATGGATCTCCTGGTCTGATTTTGATTAGAGGAGATGGATGTATTGTCGGAGAGGACACTGACACATCAGAAGAATGGCAAATACGCTGGATTAGAATTGGGGCATCTACCTTCTGCGACGGAGGATTAGTGATGCCACATGAGGGTATGCAAGCAACGGCTTCATTTAGTCCTGAAACTGGTCTTGAAGATTTATTGGGATGGATAGGAGATGCAGATAATTCACTCCATATTCATGTCTATGAATTCCTCCACCCCGACCTCACACATGCACTAATTTCTGCAATAGGCAGAGGTGTTGAAGTAACCTTATTACTCGAAGAGGGTATTCTTGATGGTCAATCAACTGTCGAAGATCAACGTGGACATGCAAAGGCAGTAAATGATGCGGGAGGAACTGTATTATGGATGATTGACCCGACAGTAATCAGTTCACCATACGCCTACATACACAGTAAAGTCGCAGTAAAGGATTCTGATAGTGTATGGATATCATCTGGCAATTGGAAGGAATCAAGCCTACCTACAGTTGATGAATCTGGAAATAGAGAATGGTCGCTTTTCCTAGATTCAGAGCAAATGGCTGCATTAATACTAGATAGAATGGAATTTGATGAAAATCCAAACCACCTACATATCGAAGCACACTCAAGTAGACTTGACCCCCCCCCGGGATGGACTCTGCCTGGAATTTCAAACACACTTCCAAATGTATCACCAAATCCCGACACATCCCAACCTTTTGAAGCACGATTGATAACCTGCCCAGATGATTGTGTGTCTGGAGTTTTGTCGGAGATTGAAGGTGCTGAAGATAGAATTAGACTCTCAGTCCAATACCTAGATCTCGACTGGTATTGGGGCTTTGGTGAAGAAAATCCAATTCTAAATGCCCTTCATGAGGCAGCAATTAGAGGAGTTACTATCGAACTAATACTGAACGCCTTTTATGCAGATCTGGATGGTGACATTAGAGATACTGTACATCATTTCAATACAGAGTGGAATGCAACACAGGGTCTAGATGTAAATGCGCGACTCATGGCATCATCTTCAGAAATATGGAAATTACATAATAAAGGTATGATAATTGACGATGAGACGGTATTAGTTGGTAGTATGAATTGGGGTTCTAACTCAATGTTGCGTAACAGAGAAATGGGGATAATTAGTAAATCTACTGAATTAGCCTCTGTATATTCGGCCAAATTTAACGAAGATTGGAATCGACTAGATTCTTCAACAGATTCAGACGGAGACCTTCTTCCCGATTATTGGGAAGAACTCTATGGGTTAGATCGACACAGTGCTGCAGTTCAAGGCACTGCTCTGTCTGAGCAATCACTAGATCCTGATTCTGATGGACTGGATAATCTGAATGAATATTTACTAAATGGAAATCCATATGACCCAGATACTGATGATGACTGTATTATTGATGGAGAAGAACAAGCTTTTGCACAATCAGTAATGCGTGCACCTTCAATTTCGATGGTATCTGGAGATGTTGATGAAAACGGAATTCCAGATGGAATACAATTTGGTTGCGAACAAGAAAATAACAATGATCAACAAGAAAATAATACAACTGAAAATGAAAATGATTGTGACGAAGATGAATGGGACGATGAATTGAAAACTTGTGTTGAGGGCGATGATGATTCGGGCGGATTAATCAATGTTAGAGATGATCCACTCTCGACTCGGGGTGCAAAATTCCTACTTGGACTCACTATAATTGCTAGTGTTGCATTAATTATTGCTGGTATGAGTATAATAATTCGCCCTAGAACAAGAACGGAACAAATACTGATTGATGATTCTGGGTACCGATTTGATGATACCGATTCGGATAAAGCGATCTTGAAAGGAACTCGTTTTGATACAGAAGCGGAGGACACAAGAGAATTGACCGAAGGTCGTGATGATGGTGTTCATGGATCAATAATTCTTGATGGATTCAAATTTGATAATTTAAGTCGTGATCAAGTTCAATTTCTATTGGATAAGGGTATGAGCATTGAAGAGTTACGCGATGAACATGGCGAGGATGAGATATGAGTGATAGTGATTTCATCTCTGAGATCGTTAATGGAATAGTCGATGAATCCCTCAGTGATGAGCAAGTTATCAGATGGTTACGTGAAGTCTTTGAAAACGGTCTAGACGAAAAAATGACAATTACACTAACTGAGTCAATGCGAGATTCTGGAGAAGTTCTAGAATGGCCAGAACAATGGAAGCATCTAGTTGTTGACAAACACTCAACGGGTGGTGTTGGAGACAAAGTCTCAATCGCACTCGCCCCTGCACTCTCTGCATGTGGGCTGAAAGTTCCGATGATTTCTGGACGAGGGCTTGGGCATACAGGTGGTACTTTGGATAAACTCGAAAGTATCTCAGGTTTCCGTGTTGACTTGACAATTAGAGAATTACAACGACAAGTTGCAGACATTGGAGTAGCGATGGTTGGTCAAACTGATTCACTTGTGCCTGCGGACCGTCGAATGTATGCATTACGAGATGTAACCAATACTGTGGCCTCAATCCCACTAATAACCTCATCAATAGTATCTAAGAAGGCTGCAGAAGGCCTGGCTGCACTGGTTCTAGATGTCAAGTATGGTAAGGCGGCTTTTATGTCTGAGAAGAAGGAGGCTATATCTCTGGCTAAATCAATGGCAGATGCTGCAAATGGGATGGGGATTAGAACTTCTGTAATCTTATCAACAATGGATAACCCACTAGGTTGTGCTGTAGGAAACGCACTTGAAATCGTTGAGTCGGTTGAGACACTATGCGGTCGTGGACCACATGATCTTGAAGAATTAGTATGTGTCCAAGGTGGTATTCTCCTTAGTGCAGCAGGAATCGTTAGTGACATGGAAGAAGGCGCCTTAATGATTCATGATTCATTGAATGACGGTAGCGCTTTCGAAAAATTCCTACAAATGGTAGATTCTCAAGGAGGAAATAGGGATGACTTCACTAGTGATTACTCTACACTAAGTTCTCTTGGATTATTAGATGAGAGTTTACTTTCAACTGAGATATTCGCAGAGGAAAAAGGATGGATAAAGGATATCGATGCAATGACAATTGCACTCGCATGTTTAGACTTAGGTTCTGGAAGAAGACAACTTGCTGACACTGTAGATCATGCTGTTGGAGCAATAATTGAAGCTCAAATTGGTGATTCTGTCGAAGTTGGTGATCCTTTGATTGTTCTATACCATAGAGAAGAATTACCAGAGGGTATGTCTGAGTCTATTTCTTCTTCCTTTACCATCGACGAAAAAACTGTAGAAATAAGTTCAAGGATTTCAGAAATAATTGGGTGAATGTATGAGGTTGAGATATATTGACCAAATGAAGGCAATTGCAATTCTATTCATGGTCGAAGTTCATACAGCAGCAATTCTCCCCCCTGAGGGTATTACTGTTAGTCATCCAGCCGCCTTTATTGCTGCAGCATTTGGTGGAATGGCAGCACCGCTATTCGTCACAGTATCTGGATGGGGGATGCATAGGGGTTCGAAGAAACGCTTCGAAGATGGCCTGAATTCACAATCTTGGATATATTGGGTACTACCAAGAGTAGTAATTCTCACAGCTTGCCAATTCCTAGTAAATTTCTTGTTAGCAATAGATAGAGGAGGGCGATTCGAATGGCATACACCTGGAGTTCTAACACTGCTAGCAATAGCAGCAATATTCGCCCCACTTATTTGTCGATGCACTAGTCAACAATTGATTATGATATTCTCTATCTTTGCGATCTCACCCCTTATCCTAGGTGATCTAAATGGTTCAGAACTATCTTGGTCATCAAGAGTTGAATCATTGGGGATAGATGAATGGATTCAAAGGCTACTTGTTAATGGAACCTACCCCGTATTTCCTTGGTTGGCATTTTCGACTCTAGGTGCAATAATTGCTGATTCAAGAGAGGATTCTGCAATCCGAAAAAATATGATTTTAATTGGTGGATTGGTATTTTTGATTAGTATCATTTTGTCCATCTATTCTGAGAAGGCTTGGGCACTAACTGAAGGGGATGCAGTTCTGACATTCTTCCCAGCCACAATATTTTTTGTTTTTGTCACTGCTATGTTTGTTGTGATAGCGCATGAATTATTGTTACTAAATTCCAAGTACGAATATCTTGATCTTAAATTCCTAGAAGCCTCTGGACGTCTGACTTTGACTATCTATGTACTTCACTTTGCTATTCTTGGAATCGCTGCAGATTACATGACTGGAGAGCCGCGTCTTGGTGTTTCTACTGCTTTTGCAGTTACATTTGCGCATACACTAATTTGGATACCACTGGCAATATTACACCAGCGATATTGTCCAAAAATAAGCCTTGAAGAATTACTCAAAAGAGTTAGTAATTGATTTACATTTGTTTATTCAATTACTCAAAGTAGTCCAGTTAAATGGTCCAAACCAGACATCCCCTTGCTCATGTGAAGCCTTGATTCTCCCGTAGTATGTAGTATTACTTGAAAGAGATGAAAGTTCATAATTATCCCAACCAACTACAGCAGCACCAAGATCTTCGGAGTTACTCCAAAGTAAACTTTGGTTACCCATATCGTATAAACTCCAGAATAGAGTCAGGGAGGTGTTTGTGCCATTATCGTATGTTTCCCATTTAATGTTAGTAGAGTTTTCAGTTGTATTGAAATCATGAATATTACGTAAATAAGAATCATAAACAAAATATTCACCTCTTAGCGGGTCATCCACCCAAACTGGAAGATGCTGAAGTGCTAAAGATACATTCTCAGTTATAGGGAATCCCCAAGCAATATGGTAGGGTGCTAAATTATACCCAGTAGCATTTGAAAGATAGTAGACCCATGAATTGAATTCTTCTTCATCGGTTTCAGGTACATACTCTTCTGGTAAATCATAATACACACTCAAAGCTTCAGTAATAGGAGCCCAACCCCATTCTTCTTTGATTATTAGAAATGTATCGAGAGCAGTCCAAACAGACCAATTTGCTATGTTCGAACCATCATCAAAGTAAGACCTCATTCTCGTATGTCTTTGATCTGGATCAACTGCACTATGACCATCTACACCAACTAATTCTTCCATTAAATATACGCTAGCGAAGTTACATCCTGTTTCTGTAGTGCCGGGAAGTGTTGATGGCATCCACTGATGATTATGACCTAATTCATGGAACATCCCCCAATCGCCATTCTCACTAATATGTGTATAATTAACAACATCAGGCACACTTAGATCATGTGCCATGAATGGATAACCTGAATGCATCCAACCAACTGAAATTTGAGCATCGAATACCGCTCTCTCAACCCTCGGCCATGGCTCAAATCCATACAATTCATGTTCCATACTAAGAGCTAAATCCCACCACTCCATCAATTGAGTCGGACTGGTGATATCCCTAATTTCATAACTTGGAACGGTCATAATGAAATTATTAGATATCAACTCTGCCCAAGGAGCAGGATGTTCGCTCTCTGAATAAATCCACTCAAAATCAGAAGTCTCACCAAGAACAAACATAGGTGCATCTACTGCGCCTGAAATTGTCAAACTTATATTGCCAAATTCAGAACCCGCTGGGATTTGAACATATATTGGACCACCAAAGGCGTTTGCTACATCAGTATTCGTATTGTCAATTAGCCAACTCCGATGAATTCGCGAATGACGTTTTAGAATGTCTTTTTTCCAAAGTTGATCGGTATGAGCCCCAATAAGAATTGAGACGCCCAAGTCTGAGGCATTTTGATCTACAGTAACTGAGACTACCTCTCCTGGTGGTGCGTAAAGTCCAGTTGACATTCTAATTGCACTACGTGCATTTGCATACCCAAATTCGCTAGGAAGCCCGGGCTGAGTGCCATTTACTGTAATATCTCGGCTTATTCTGCTTGCATTAGAAGGCACCTCACCGGGGAATTCTACATGGCTTGGATGAACAGGTAGCTCATTTGCAGGAAGGCCATTCATTAGCCCTTCTTCCAAACGAAGTATGATGTCGGCCACAGGATCTTCACCCAGATCATAACCTACTGAACTCCATAATGTAGAATAAGGGATTATAGTATATCCTGTTTGATTAACTAAATCTCTTAGAGGTGCCCAAAATTTTGTAAAATCTAGAGTTACTACTGAAGCGCAAGAAGAAATTGCAGAATAAGCAATTGCTGCATCATTATTATCCATTTGAATACCATCGACCCTGTCGTCTAAAACTGCTTGTATAGCATTCCTTAATGTAGAATAATTATCAGGCACATTCTGGAAATAAACATCATTCCCGCCATAATCATTAGAAACAAATAGGCCTGTAGTCTTCGCAATCTTATTGCCGGGATAGTTATGAGCAACATCTGAATTCGAGTATGACCAATACCATGAATGACCCGCCATAATTAATCCTCCTCCCTCATTCATGAAATCTAGTAAGGCTTCATTATCAGAGTCATCGTGCCCATTCCAAAATTCATCAAGTAAACAATCGATATTACTCAGATCGTCGGGAGTTACGGAAAAATGAACATTATGCCCCTCCGCCCGCAACTCATCCTCAAAATCATCGAAACCTGCAGCAAATGCCAATCCAACTTCTGCATTTTCTCCACAGACCCATTCAACAGCTCGAAGTGGGAAGGCACTATTTGTAGAATCTAGCCACCCTTCGTGACCATATCCAATCATCTTACCTCTCCCAACATGAGATGCAGAAACAACAGGATGTCCTTCTGAATCAAGGCCTACAGGAAATGCCCACTCCCCTATAGGTAATATTAGAGATGGAGTACCACCCCAATTAGTTTCACCAATCTCCCTTAGAAGAGTGTGCTGATCCGCTCTTGTATCGTGGACGGCAATCCAGAGATTTAGACTAACGCTTCCTCCCGTATTTGTTGCTGTTATTGTATATTCAGTCCAATCTGAACCATGATTTGGAATTCCTTCTATTGTTCCATTACTTAGTAGATTTAGCCCTCCGGGAAGAGCCGGAGATATCGTCCATGAGTCAATAATAGGCCCTTCATTAGTTGCAATAATCAAAGCGCTTTCATTAGAACGTAATGCAAATTCACTCGCTGGCCATGAAATCAAATCGGGAGGAGAACTAGTAATCTTAATACTGAAATCAGTAGATACTGAACCTCCTGTATTGTTTGCAAAAATAGTATGTATTGACCATTCTTGTACCTCTTGAGCTGTACCCAAAATACTTCCAGTTTGATAATCAAATACAAAACCAGAGGGAAGTGGAGGTTCGATGTACCATGTATCTACTGTACCTCCATCATAAGAGGGGATTATCTCTTCTATTGATTCTCCTGCTAATAATTGAACCTGATTTGGACTATACCTCAAGTTCTCTGGAGATAAGTCCGATACACTAATTAGAACATCTACATCTATTGTGCCACCTGTATTTGTAGCGCTAATTTGGTAAAGAGTTAGGGTTTGAGGAGTTGTTGGGGCCCCTCTAATTGAGCCATCCATTTGTATCAAATCAAGACCATCTGGCAAGGTTGGAACAATTGACCAAGAAACTATTTCTCCTCCACTTGTAGTAGGAATTGATTGGAATTCTTCACCTATTGTTAAATCGAATCTATTTCCACCATAACTCATCCCCATAGGAGGTGGATGAACCACTATTAAGTGTAATATTGTATCAGAGGAACCCCCCTCATTATGTGCAGTTATAGTATAATTTTGATGACCTACTAATGTCGGATAACCTATGATTGAACCATCATTCTGTATCGATAATCCTGATTGAAGTAATGGATCTATACTCCAAGAATCAACAATACCACCTAATACAATAGGTGCGCTAATTTGGCAGCTTTGGCCTTTATTACACATAAATTCATTTGATGCATATGTAACTGATTGAATAGGTTCACTGATTACGCTAATCTGAAATGAGAAACTAGTAGAACCTACAACATTTGAGGCTATTACTGTATGAGTTGTATCAGAATATATTTCATCTGCTTGGCCTGAAATTTCTCCATTTACAGTATTCAAATTTAGACCAGAAGGTAATCCTGGAGTAATCAGCCAATTATCAGGTCCATCTCCAATAAATGAGGGAGTTAGAGTTTGAATTTCGACTCCTTTGACAAATGTGAATGAGGTCTCTCCATAAGATAGTTCACTGGGTCCAATCATCTGCCGACATAATTCACCTGTGAAGACCTGACTAAGAGTGCAATCTTCAGCAGTTATTTGATCAACAAAGCAGGAAGGATCATTCGGTTGTTGTTGACAATCAATTTCCTGAACTTCTGATTCATTGTCTCCAAAAAGACCCATGCATCCAGATGAAACCATGAGTAGAGTCAGAAGAACTGCAACATGGCATCGGGTTCTCATCTAACTAGCAACTCCGGTTATTGAACATAATTATTACTCCGAAATAGATCTCATTCTAAATTGGGATATGCAGGTCCTTCCTCTAATGAATAACAAACTGTTTGAAATTGTGATTTGAATTCTTTAATATCCTTCTT
>CESM01003406.1_pt1 | contig 14070 bp, 9 predicted proteins | sample 361421 | NCBI WGS metagenome assembly CESM01 (sample SAMEA2622219, study PRJEB7988) | marine metagenome | isolation source: saline water (ENVO:00002010), including | reverse complement strand
GCTGATTCTCTTTCTTCATCTGGTAACTTTGTACAATCGCCCACTAAAGTCACTCGGCCCAACGCAAGAGGGTTTTCGTCCCCACCCTCTGCCACTAATAGGGAGGCTTTTGATGAGTTGACCAAATTCTTAGTATGTTCCGCGAGGCCACTAATGAGGAAAATAGGATTACTCTTGTAGATAACATAAGTCACAAATGAGCCGTAGGGATAACCCTCATTTTTTGCTGAAATTGTACATAGAGTTGCAGTGCCCTTGGTTGTTGCTAGAGTCAATGCTTGTTCGGCGTGACTTGATGTTGGCACTTCTGGATCGTAAAGTAACTCTTGTTGCGTTCTCGATCCTTTTGGTGGTTGGTGTCTTGGAATGTTGTCTTTATTTTCGCTCATATTCTTCCCTCTTCATTGTGATTGAAATATCTCCAACGTTGCCTCGATCCATTCTTCGGCATAGTCGTCGTAATCTGTGTCGCAATCAATCCTATCATTGACTCTTGTTGCGCCCTTCTCTTCTAACACTTTATCCCATTCTTTGCCTGATTCACAGAATAATTCGAATGCTGTGTCGCCTAATGCAAGGACTGCAAAATTCACGCCAGCTAGTGCCCCGTCGTCCAATTCCTCAACGGCATCATAGAGATCTTGTGCATTAACTGGCTGCTCTCCATCTCCCCAAGTGCTGCATACTACGATTAGCTTCTCTGTGTTTGACAGATCCTCTGCAGATATATCTTCCATATCTTGAATTGTTCCATTAATATCATGTTTTGATGCCATGCTTACGGTTATCTCGGCTAATTCTTCGGCGTTGCCTGTTTCTGTTCCAAAAATCACTAATAATTCGCTCATAATATCACTGTCTTTCCTGTTTTTTTGTTTTCGTTGATTTCGTCTTTAATAACTATACGAATGTAATCTGGATGCATGTTGACTATTTCTGAAGTCACGTTGAATACTTCTGCAATATTCTTTGTAGTTAGGACTTCTTGAGGAGTTCCATTTGCGATGATTTCTCCCTCGTGTAAAAGGAGTATTCTGTCTGAAAAACGAGCGGCTATATTGATGTCGTGAATTGCGATTAATGCCGACTTAGGCGATTCTGAATTGGAAATTAATTCTTTGATTCGCTTCATTATTTCAATCTGATTCTTCAGGTCTAGATCGCTAGTAGGTTCATCGAAAAGGTACAGGGTTGGATCTTGTGCTACAGCTTTGGCTATGATTACTCGCTGCCTTTCACCGCCCGATAGTTGATCAAATCTCCTAAATGCAAATTCTTCTAGATTTAGAAATCTCAATGTTTTGCTGACTTTGTCTCTATCTTCGTCTGCTATTTTCCATTGGATATGCGGTCGGCGCCCCAGTAATACGACGTCAAATACATCCATTGAGAAGTTACTACGTATCGATTGTGGGACATATGAGATGTGTTTCGAGAGTTCTATTAAATCCACATTGGATAGTTCCTTACCAAATATTGAAATTTCGCCAGAATCCGGTTTTAAAATTCTATTAAGACATTTCAAAAGAGTAGATTTACCGGCGCCATTTATTCCAATAATTGATACTAATTCATTTTCTTTAAGATTGAGATTGAGGTCTTTTAGAACGTGATTATTGCCCCAACTAAAATTCAAATTAGTGACGTCAATAATTTCTTTCATTAGTTACCCCCCCTTTTTGCTAATAGCAGATACATGAAGAATGGCCCGCCAATGATTGAGAGCATTATTCCGACGGGGATTATAATCGGGGCGAATAGAGTACGCCCTAATGTATCTGCAAATAACATCAAGAATGCTCCAAATATTGCTGAGCAGGGAATTAGTTTTCTGAAGTCATTACCTATAATTAGGCGACTCATGTGAGGTGCTGCAAGCCCTACAAATCCAATTAAACCAGTAAATGCGATGACTATTGAAGTCATAAGTGCTGAAAGGATGAGTATGTTTCTCCTAGTTTCAACTGGATTCACTCCTGTTGAGATCGCAAATTCATCGCCGCCTACTGATAATGCGTTTAGATCCCACGACCATTTCATCGCTGTTGGCATCAGCCATAAGACTGCGATTGAAATATACAATACTTGAATCTCGTCGGGGCGAGAGAGGCTCCCGAATGACCAATGGGCTAATTGGGATAATTGTGCATCCGTAGCAAAATACTGCATTGTTGAAACTATTGCCCCGGCAATGAATGTAATTGCAATACCTACCAAAATATAAGATTCGGCAGTCACTGAACGAAGGTTTCCTAATTGTATAATTATTGCTACCACTATCAAAGAGAAAAGAAATGCGTTAGCTACAATTGCGAGTTCTGGGATGTTAATTATTGAAATTCCCAGAACTATTGCAAATGCTGCCCCGAGAGCCGCACCTGATGCAACCCCCAAAGTAAGTGGCGATACCAAGGGATTTCCAAGGCATCCTTGCATTAGGGCTCCTGCGGTAGCCAAGGCAATGCCGCCTATTATAGCCATCAATATCCTAGGGAATCTCAATTTCCAAATTATGTCAGATTGTAAATCTGTGGCTGATTCTAAACCCAGTATTATACGCATAGTCGTTCCAATGTCTAAATTTGTGGAAGATCCTTGTCCCAGTGCAAATATTGCGAGGAATATTGTAACCACACAGAGTATTATGACCATTAGTAACTGAGTTTGGCCCTTCTCAATGTGTCTCTGGGAAATTGGATCCATATTATGCCTCGCTAGATGAAATGCAAACAAATTTACCCGTTCTATCTATGTCATGATATTGAGAGAAATAATTGTCTAAGTATAGGTCAGTATCAATGTCTTCGAATAGATTTGGGTGAAGTAATTTTGCCAATGTCGGTAAACCATGTATCATCATTGGTCCAGCGAACTCCCCCGACATTATGAGCATCCTATCTGTTTGCACCGCTTCGACTTCATCGAATCCCGGGCGATCTGCGATGAAATCCATATGAGTTTTACATTTACTCTCTTCGTCATATGCATTGAAGCCTATGTCAAAGGTTATCCCATCGAACATCAAAACATCAGGATTTACATCAAGAATGGCTTCCATGTCAACATGTGTCGTGTGGCCTGGTAAGTGAGCGAAAACATTCCTCCCGCCTGCTTTTTCAATCATATCCGTCCACTGTGAAGTCCCTGTCAATACAACGGGATCGCGAGTTAGTGATGCATGGTGTTCCATCACAATATTCGGCCTTGAGGCGTTTGAAATTCCCGAAATTCGGTTTTCAACGAGGGTTTCTATTTGGTCGAATTCGGCGAATAAATTTGAGGCTTCGGCTTCTTTGGAAAATAGTGAAGCGATTACGCTTATTTCGTCTTCTAGGGTGTCATATTTGTAAAAATCAAGCGCGACTACTTTGATTCCTACTGGTTCTAATTTTTCCCTTATTGCATTCGTGTCTACCATGCCATTCGTAGCGAATACGATGTAGATTTCGGGCCTGGTGTCTAATAATGATTCAAAGTCAATTTCTGAATGTGCTGATTGCTGAACTAAAGGTGTGTTAATGAATTCCGGCCAAAGAGATTCATCATAAAAATCGCCCGATATTCCGACAACTACATTCAGATCTACGTCAAGCATCCTCATTACACTTGCAGCATATGTATTCGTTATTGCAACTCTTTGTGGAGGTTGGACGAATCTATGTTCGATTCCATTAGAATCCATTACTATGATTTCTCCGACGGCATTGTTTCCTTCATCCTGTAATGAATATTGGTAAACGCCTAATGAGCACACTACTATCATGAGTACTTGGAATATGGCCAATTTTGAATTATTCATTCGGATCCTTCTCCTTCTTTGTGAATATTATTATTTGCAGAAGAAGTACTAAAAGAACCAAGGCTACTATCAATTCTGCAGAAATTTCACCGTCTTCACTATCTTCAACCGTTACGAATATCGAGTCGGAATATTCAGAAATTTTACCATGAGCCATATTGTTGACGCGGATACGATTCTGACCTGGAAGAAGATCTTCCAATATTGTGACATTTTCAGAACCGTTGTACATTTCTATTGTATTTCCATCGGCATCTTGGACAATCAGTGAATATCTCTCGGAGTCCTCTATGGACGGCCAATAAATAGTAACAGATTCGCCTTCATTAACTTCAGTGGTGGAAGTAGAGACAAGTGGTTTCGGAGGGATGTAAATGATTTCTATTTCCAATAAGTCGCCTTCTATCATATAGCCATCCATCTCCGCATTGAGTGCGTATGTATATTCGCCGTCGTTGCGATTTTGGATTTCAAATGATGTGCCTTCTCCTTGGTATATTAGTACTCCATTTTCCAATAATTGATAGTTTTGAGCTCCGGTGTATTGGCTCCATTCAATCATATAATCATTGGAATTACTTACTTCTCCTTCGGTGATGAATTGCGGTGTGGTCGGGACATCATATGATGTTAGTTCGTACTCGACCTTGTCTGAGTGGGAGCCTGATAATCTATCAATTATTTTGACCCAGTTTTTCACTGTATCATTATACCACAATTCCCAAGATACCATTTGATCATCATTATCTGTTATTCGGATATATTTAGTTGAGAATGTTCCTGCTGCGGTTGTTATCAAAACACCTTCATCTATAGTCACGGTGTTTTGTGTATCGGAATACCCATCGGGGTGCCCGGGTACGCCAATGACATTTGTCCGATTAAAGTGCAAGTTAAGATCGGATGTTGATGAAAGAAGATTTGCCATGTTGCCGCTCTGATCGGTGAAATCCCAACCAAGAGTGCCTTCTTGATAATAAGAAGATTCACTTGGATCGTCAACCCAATATGTATGGATATTGAGGAGTGTTTCGCTATCTACCCACCGGTATGATTTTTCATCGGGCATCTGATAATCTCCACTTAGCCTCATCAAAAATGTACTCTTTTCAACACCAAATGCATCTTCTATAATTTCGGAACCGATCATTGTCATTGTTACATTCCTTATTGTCCCACTAGGTACGTAAGATACATGGAAATCCCAACTCATTCCAACGTTCCATAAATCGTCGCTTGATTGTTGGGGGAGGAATATGATCCTAAGAGAGTTGAAATTTGTTGTTGAGCCATTTGAATTATTTGCAACTACATTGAAATTTATCATACCGGGGTTTTGTGGATTGTAAACAAATGATGTGGAATATCCTCTGTAAATCAAATTCTCTTCTTCAACCTCGCCGGCATAGATTGAGTAGTAATCTGTGTATTGGCCGCCTTGCCATTTGAGTTCGATTGGAGAAACTGGTAGTGTTCGCATCGGTGTTGTAAAACTGACATTTTCGGGTAATTCGACTTGTGTTGGGGTTGTTTGGTTTAACCAACCGGGGCCTGTCGTAATTAATTCTGTGATTGGATCTATAATTTCAATATCAGATTGATGGAATGTTAGAGTTTGGCTGCTTCCAACTTCCATATTCTGAAGAAGGTAGAATCCATCTGAATTAGTTAGAGTGTTTATTGTACCATTACTGACTGTGACCCCTGAAATTGGGACGCCTAGATTATCTGTAATAAATCCGTATCTACTATTCATCCCGTGATTGAAATCAAAATCATTCACATGGGGATATTCGCCCCCTACCATCGACCCTCTTTCCATCTTAAAATGTACATATTGTGTTGAATGGTCTATGTCGCCATAATATGCTCGAATTGTATAGTATTCGTTAACAGAAAATGGCCCGAATTCTGCGCGACCCTGTTCTAGGCTCTTGCTTTCTTCGGTGTCGATTAATTTCACTGTTGTCATTGTTGAGTTAGATACGTGCTGGCCGTTATTGTCGAATACCTGTGTTGTTACCCAATTTTTCCCTTCCTGCCAATCTAATTGCATGTCGCTATCAAAGAACATCTTTCGATAAACAACAGTGTGACCATTATTCATGAAATATGCTCTTACTGTATGTTCGCCGGGAGTTATTTCTGAGAACGTATAGGTGCCATTTTCAGACCAAGAGGATGTCATTGAATCCACTTTTATTGAAGTCCTATCGCCAATTTGCCCATCGGCTGCAAATACATTTCCAGTTAGTGTGAATGTAGAGGAGGAATTAGCAGGCATTGCAGAAACAATACCAATTGGAGCGATAATAGATAACAATATTATTGTTATTATAAAATGAGAAGGCCCTATTTTTGACGAGGGAAAGAGGGCGTTTGTAGCTCGGTCAGGCATGTCTTTCTATGGCGTGCCTGATTTAATGCTCTTTTGAAATTTAGGGGGCCCAAAACATACATTCGATTAGTAAGATTTTGAAGAGGGAGGGTGTGCGCAAGATCGTGGAGCGGTCTTATTCAGCATTGGCTATGGTCTTGGTGATGCTGTTTTGCAGTTTGTCGGGATGTCTACAAAATTCGGAAGAGGAGTTTGTGGTTATTGAGGAAGAATACCTTCCTATTACGGACCGCCATACTCTAGAATGGGACAAATCTGGTTCGTATAGTGTTCTGCAAGAAGTAGGGCCCTATTCTGCACTAGAGGTACAAGAAGCCATGGTTACTGTGGATACTTCAGATATATGGGAAGTAGGACCGAGTACATCTGAAGTTCACATATCTTACTGGCTTCCTAGCAATGTCTTGAGTGGGGATTTAGTTCCAGTTATTGCGGTTATTTCGCCTTATTTCTCATATGGGCAGCCCGGCTCTGAGTCGTCCCCTACAAACATAGTAGGCGGAGGAAGGGGTGAATTTATCTTCGATAATTTTGTTCCCCATGGGTATGCATTTGCTCAAGTTGCGGTTTTTGGAACTGAGGAAAGTAGTGGATGTTTCGACTATAGAGGTGCTGGAGAAGGATTGGGTATTCATTCTGCAGTAGAATGGTTGGGCACTCAGGATTGGAGTAATGGGAATGTCGGATTATATGGGAAATCCTACGAAGGTGCTACCCAGTGGGAAGCAGCAGCTATAGGCAGTGAATATCTCAAAACCATTGTACCTATTTCGGGTACAACAGCCCTTCATCCACTTCTTTACAAGAATGGAAGTGCTGAAGCGAGATCACAGATTATGCATATGAATTATTTTTCCAGTACTATAGACTATGATGCTGATGATTTTGATAACGTGTGTCCTGATATTGCGCAGGGTTTGTTTGCGGGGCCCGTGACCTATGGGGCTGGAGAATTTGATCCCTATATGGAGAACTATTATGATGAAAGAAGTCACATCGATAAGGCGTTTCAAAATTGGAATGGAAGCGTATATTGGGTTCAAGGTATGCAAGATTGGAATGTTGATCCGCATCAGGTATTTGGCGGTCCACCTGGTACCAATTGGTATCAGTCATACATAGATGGTGGGTTCGAAGTGAGGGGTATGCTCGGACAATGGGGTCATCATTACCCCGATCAAGTCAGTAGCCATGAAGGAGTAGATCCAGGGTATGGATTTGAAGCACTTCACAATATGACAAGATGGGACTGGGGACAAGATTTGTTCGAGTGGTTTGAGTATTATCTTCAAGAAAGGGGGCCTCAACCTGAATTTATTGCTCAAATCCAAAGAAATGATGGCGAGTGGCGAATTGAACCTACTTGGCCACCCCAAGATTCCGAGATGTTTACCTTAGACTTGGGTGATTGTGGTAACAATGGGGTGTTTGTTGGAGGGGGGCCTTCGGTAATAGGAGGTGGTCAGACGATCACAATTGATTGTCCATCAATAAACGATGATTTTGATATGCATATTTCGGGGTTGCCTACACTTCATTTATCTGCGGTGCCGACGTTTGATGGTGGACAGGTATTCATAGAAATGCAAGATTCTGAAACTGGAATGAGATTGGGGCACGCGACAATGGATGTTCGATATCACGAAGGGGGTTCTGAACCTCAAACTGTTACACCAGGAATGGAAGTCATTATGATGATGGAATTCCAAGCTATTGATGCAATGCTACCTGCTGGTCATGGATTAAAATTCATATTAAGTGATCAAGGTGAAGATTACTTGGCTCCTGCTTGCGGTGTTGCATGCACGCTTCATGTTCTCCCGTCTCTTTCGACTTTTCAGGCGCCTTTGATTCACAGAGATAGTGCAGATTCTCTAATTGTGCCTTAGTTACCTCTGCATTCAAACATGATTCGTTATTCGGAAGTATATGGATTCGAGTATAGCGCATGAAAGGCGCTGGATGATTCTTGGAGTAATGAGTCTGAGTCTCGTAATTGTTATGCTCAATAATGTGACTCTGAATGTTGCCTTGCCTGAGTTGTCAAAGGATCTGCAGGCTGACAATACCGAATTGCAGTGGATGTTAGATGCCTACGCACTAATTTTTGGTGGGACGCTACTTGTTATGGGAGCTATTGGAGATAGGTTCGGGAGGAAAGGGGCACTACAAATTGGATTGATTATGGTGGCGAGTGCATCTGCACTTACTGCCATGTATGCTTCCACTTCGAATGAAGTGATTGCGGCTAGAGCTGTTATGGGGCTTGGAGCCGCCTTGGTAATGCCTGCCACTCTTTCAGTAGTGGTAGTGGTTTTCCCACCAGAAGAAAGGGGGAAGGCTGTAGGTATTTGGGCGGCAATGGCAGGTGTTGGTGCTCCTATTGGTTTGCTGGTTGGTGGTTGGGCTGTTGAGAACTATGACTGGCAAATGGTGTTTTGGATAAATGTGCCAATTATCGCTCTGGCTCTACTCCTAGGGTTGGTTTTAGTACCGAAAACAAAGGACGAACAGCAGCGTCCTCTGGATCCTTTTGGTGCCGTACTATCGGTTGCCGCACTGGGTTCTATTTTGTATGCCATAATAGAAGGCCCAAGTGTTGGATGGGATTCTTTGGAAATAATTGGCGTAGGAATATTAGGTGTGGTTTTGTCTGCTATTTTCATTCAATGGGAGCTTCGAGTGGAGTATCCTATGCTACCTCTTCATTTCTTCAAAAATAGGGGTTTTACAATGGGATTAGTTGCAATAATGTTGGCCTTCTACGTGATGTTCTCATTCATGTTCACACAAATGTTGCATTTCCAATTAGTTAGAGAACATACGGCATTAGAGGCCGCATTGCGGTTTTTGCCATTACCTCTCGGTCTAATGCCTGCAGCAGCAAATTCTGATCGGCTTGTGGCTAGATTTGGTAGCAATAATGTTGTAGCAACGGGTCTTACTTTGATTGCTATTGGTATGTTGATTTTTACTACTGTGACTATCGATACTGATTACAATAAACTTGCTCTGATTTTCTTCCTATTGGGGTTAGGAATGGGCTTAACTATGGCTCCTTCTACTACATTAGTAATGGATTCTATTCCTGCTGATAAGGCGGGTGTAGGAAGCGCCACGAATGACACTAGTAGAGAGATTGGTGGCGCTCTTGGAATTGCAATTGGGGGTTCTGTTCTTAACGAATATTACCAACGAAATATGAACCTCCCTGAAGGTCTCGAATACCTTGGTGACTTGCCCTATGATTCCTTTGCTGCGGCTGTAAGAATTGGTGGTAATTTAGTAAGTGAAGGAAACTTGTTAGGAGGGCAGCTGATTCAAAATGCTCAATTGGCTTTCATAGAAGGCATGGTGGCTTCGGCTTGGGTTGGGGCTATTATTGCCATCACTAACGCATTACTTGTTTGGAAATTTATGCCTTCGAAATAATGATTTTGCATTACTTTAAGATCTGGTGATTTTATCTAACCATTTAGGCGACCACCAATTCGCTTTCCCGAGTAGCCTCATAGTAGACGGTACTACTATCGCTCTGACTATCGTTGCGTCGACAATGACTGCAACCATCAATGCAAAACCAATGGATTTGATGATTAATACATCGGCTAAAACGAATCCAAAGAATACAGCAACCATGATTGCTGCTGCTCCTGTAATAAGGCTGCCAGAGGCTTGCAACCCCTCTGCAACTGCCTTTGTATTATCTCCGGTTTTTTCCCATGCTTCGTGAATTCGCGATAGCATCAACACCTCATAGTCCATAGACAGGCCAAAGGCGATTCCGAATACCAACGGAGGGACTGTCAAATCTATGGGTTGGGCCGAATAATTTAGTGGGCCGGATAATAATCCGTCTTGGAAAACTATGACAATTATTCCGAACGAGGCGGATACGGAGAGGATGTTCATCAGAATTGCCTTAATTGGTACGAGGATGGAATTTACTTGGACGAAAACTAGGAGGACTGTTAACCCCAAAACGAAGGCTAAGACTGCAGGTATTCTTTCAACCAAATGATCTTTTAATTCGACTTCAAAGGCACTCCACCCGCCTATTAAAATTTCAATATCTTCATCAGCAGAAAGTTCCATCATATCTCTTACAATACGCTCGGACTCATCAGAACCACTTCGATATTCTACTGGAACTGAAAGACGCATGATATTGTCTGAAACTGAAGCAATCCACTCTTCCTGATCGTCTTGGGGCCACTCTGAGAATTCTTGTTCGAACAGATTAGTGTTGCATATTGGATGAGACAATGAAATAACGCCTTCTACTGTGATTATCTCTTGACAGAATGGTGCCACTCTTTCTGAAAATTCTATTGATAATGGGATATCATCTTCATCGAATACTATTACTATGGGTATACTTGATGCTGTATATGCTGGGAACTCTTCTGTTAGGATCTCAAATCCTATCCTGGATTCCATGTCAGGGGGTAGGGCTTCGATTCCTCCCGCACTCATCTCAACTCGTAAGAAAGGCGATGCTGCAAGAAGAAGAACTACTAATGCAGGTGCTAACCATCTGATGGGATTGTCCATCACTTTGATGGAGAGTCTTTTCCAAAAATCTGACTTGCGATTCGCACCGGGTATAGGGACTGGGAATGAATTAATCCTATGACCCAAATAAGACAACATTGCAGGTAGGACCGTGAAGGAGTAGAGCATTGCGGCACCTACTGCTAGGAATGCCCCCAACCCCATCGATGGCATGTGGGTGGCGTCGAAATAGAATAGGCTGCAAAGGCCAACTGCCACTGTTGCTCCAGAGAACATCACAGCTCTGCCTGCTGTATCCATCATTGTAGCAATTGCATTTTCTGTCGATTCTCCTTTGGCAATTTCTTCGCGGAATCTACTGATCATGAATAGACTGTAATCAATCGATACTGCAATTCCAATAAGGGAAATCATGCTGACTGAATATTCAGTTAACCCGAAGAACCACCAATCTGACATCCAATAACTGATTGCTGTTGCAAGTGCTATCATTAACAATGCAATAACCAACGGTAATACGGCCGCGGTGAATGTTCCAAACACAAATAATAGAATTATTAGAGAGATTGGAAGGCCTACAATTTCCGCTCTTATTGTGTCGTTTTTCATCGCTTTATCGAAATCATCGCCAATAATTAGGCTACCAGTTACTGTTACATCTAGAGAAGAAGGTTCCATTGATTTCAGAGTCGGGATCATGTCGACTAAGTCCGATTCCGCTCCTGCTAAAGATAGGTAAACTGCCGTTTTCTTGCCATCTAGAGAACTATGTGTTGCTATTACCTGTTGATTTGTAGGGTCATCGTATATTGTCGAAATGCTAACTATCTCTACGTCTAATTCTCGAAGGGACGCGACAAAATCCTCTACCTCAGATTGGAATTGCTGATCTTGCCATGTCATTTCTTCATGTGAAAGTATGTAGGTTACTGTATTTGATGCAGAAACTGTCAGTTGCTCGTCTATCAAGTTCAAGGCCTTTCCTGAATCTGTGGTAGGGGGTGGTGCATTGCCATCAATGAATTCTTCTCCTTGGCTAATAAGAAAGCCAGAAAAAAGTAGGGACGTTACTGCTAATACAAGAACTGCTTTTCTATTCTCATGAACATACAATCCAAATTGAGAGAGTCGACTCATAGTAACACCCCGCGGGCGCAAATAAATGAGTTATAAGCAAATGTTTGAAGCCTGATCATCCTAGGCGTCTATTCAGCTCCGACATTAATTGTCGGGGGATCTCAGAACCAATGGTGATGCGCTCACCATCGAGATGGGTGAAGCTTAGTGATGTTGCGTGAAGACATAGTCTGTTTACGCTAGCCTTACCGAAACCGTGGCGGGTGTCACCAGCAACAGGGCAACCCAAATGATGCATATGTAGACGGATTTGGGCGCGGCGGCCTGTGTCTATTTTTATTCTTATTAGGCTGTGTTCAGGGCCTACTTTTTCCTTTGACCAATGGGTTATTGCCTCACGCCCACTCCTACGTCCTTTTTCTACAAGTCTGACTCTTTTGTCCTTGGTTTCGTGGATTCTGAGATTTATAGTTCCACTATCTTTTTCCGGTTCTCGGTGGACTACTGCGTGATATATTCTCTCAACGGAACGATCTTTGAATTGGCTTTGGAGTATGTCTTTTGTTTCTATAGATCGAGCGAAAATCATACAGCCTGATGTTTCTCTATCTAATCTATGTACTAAGTTTGTGTGTTTACGCCCATTCTCCCATGACCATTTTGCTACTCGTGAGAACATGGTGTCTTCCTCGCCTCTATCTGTTGCCACAGAAAGGAGACCTGCGGGTTTGTTAACAACAATAATCTCATTATCTGAAAAAAGAATTTCCGGATCTGGTATTGTTTGTTTGGGATTTGTCAATGGCTTGTCACCATCAGCTTTTGATAGAACCTCTACAAACGATCCTTTTGCCACTTTCATATTTGCCCGTGTTGCCTTATCTCCATCGACTCTGACTCGTCCATGATCTACCATTCGGCGAAGGGAGTTTCGTTTGGCTGAGGGGTGAAGGGAAGCAAGAACCTCAAGGAGGATTGTTTCCTCTGTAGTTTCGACTGCGGGATCCGACATTATTTCCCCCACCATTGGTCATTTTTGGGAAGAATCTCAAAGTCGTCTTGGCTATCCAAAGTGAATCCGCTATCTGAGAAAACACGTATGCTCCAGCGACCCTCGGATTTTTCGTAGAACCTTGCTTTGTTCACATCTATGTCCCTCAGCCAGTACCAACGAACTCCCTCCTCTCCGTGATTGGTGTCTTCGCTGCCGCGAGGATAGATACCTACCCAAGCATCGTTACTATTGGGAGGATTGTTGATTCTGAAATACACGCCCTTGTTGGTGGTCGCCTCTAAAATATCGATACTCGATTTTTGGCTACCGTCTTTTTTCCTGTGTCTACTGCCCCCCCAGATCATTAAGAGGCTGATTAACGCGAGAGAGCTAATACCCGTCATGATTGAGCCACCAATTATCATACCAATGGCTCCAACGACTTTTTCTCCATCTTGGATCCACATGACGGCGGCTTTTGAGCCATCAGAATATTCTGCACTAATCGTTGTGGTGCCTTTCATACAACCATAGCAGGCCACTCCAATTTTGATGAGGGATCTCCCATCGGGATATTTTGTTTCGACAGGGTTGCTGGATTCGCATTCGCCAAGTTCGAACACTTGTCGACTTTCATCTGGGGGGTTGACTTTCTCATAGCCCGTCCACGGGTCAGACATCCAGCTCCCTGAGTGAGTGGCGTTCACGATGATGTTTTCACAGTGATCATAGATGCCGTTATTATCGGAGTCTCCCGGTATCGCCTCGAGGAAAATGATGAATCCCTGATCGCCCAGGTCATCTACATCGAAAATTTCCATAGTGGCACTGGATTCAGATTGGACTACGAATGATTCAGCTGAAATAGACCCGATGACAAGCAGGGTTACGCCGGGTACCAGGAGTATTACGGCGAATACGGCCGCGAATTTTGTCCACCGAGGAGATGGCTTCCCGGATTTTGACCACGAAGAGATTAGGGTAAACCAAGTGCCCACTACCAAGAATCCGCCAATGCCAGTCAAAATCGCGCCCGGAATTATCATTGCGAGTCTGCCCTCGGCAGAGGAAATTGATCCTATAATGAGAAGAGGTAAACCGGGAAGTAACAAGAATAGACCAAATAAAGCCACTAATCCTATTTTTCCGCGTCCTGGCTTTTCAGTCGTCTCATCAAGCGGTTGAGGCGCAACAGTCTGAGCCTTGATTTGGAAGTCTTTTCTTTCGTGTAACCTATATCCGCCATCTGAGAATACGCGTATGCTCCAATTGCCTTCGTATTTCTCG
>CESM01236363.1_pt1 | contig 14106 bp, 19 predicted proteins | sample 361421 | NCBI WGS metagenome assembly CESM01 (sample SAMEA2622219, study PRJEB7988) | marine metagenome | isolation source: saline water (ENVO:00002010), including | reverse complement strand
CACTTGGCGGCACTTATGTCAAGATGTCACTACTTGGATCTTACAATGAACTCTAAGAGAGACAAATTCCTTAGAATTAATCAAATTGTTAGAGATGGTATGCTCGATGAGTATAAGTTTGGTAAAGACGGTGATAAAGAAATTATTGACTTTATGACTGAGAACCAAGACATACTTAGGGAGATTAGTTTGCGTATGGTTCTTAAGATTGCGGATCTTAAAAAGATGGATCCTAGCAATTGGATGAAGCTCGCCAAAACTACTTGTATGTCGGGTGCTATCTAAATAAGTATAGAACTAACAGTTCCCCCGGTGTCCAATTGTTAGTCATCCCCTAAATAGGACACCACGAAGCCCGGTCCCCGCCGGGCTTCACCTTATGTGCAGAAAATTGTTATAATTTACTTGACTTTGCCGCAGTAAAGTGTATAATTAACTTTCTAACTATAACGGATTATATCCATGGAGAAATATGAAAGAGTTTGATAAAAATTTCCACTTAAACATGTCACCTTTGTATGCTACATTTGTGTTCATGCTGTTCATGTTATGGGCGAGTGATGTTAAAGCGGAAAACATTGAAGAAGTGGTTGTGTATGCCCAAGAAACAAAAACTACACAAACAGATGCTATAGACAGCACAACACTCATTAGCGAAATACTTCCTGAGCATACCTGGGTAGCAGGCGGTCATGGTGGTAACTTTTTAATGAGAGAACGTGGACAACAAGGTGTACATACGAGTGTTTACAGAAATGGAATTCCTGCAAACAATCCAGGCAGTGGTTGGTATGATTTTGGACACGATATTACATCAGGTGAAACTGTTAAAGTAATTAGTGGTGCTAACGGAGTTATGTATGGCTCAGGCAGTATTGCTGGAACAGTATTAATTCAAGATTCAATTGACAGAAGTGTTACAGCAAGATTAGGAACAGACAATAATTATGTTAGTGTTGCACCTACAGACTGGATTCAATTAACAAAGTATTCAACAGAGCAATATGCTAGAAATGATAACGATGAAAAAGATTCGTATGATAATACTAGTGCAAAAATTATTAAAGACTTTGGTGATTTTGAACTAACAGCACATCATGTTGATTATGAATATGATTATGATAATTGTTATACAGCAAGTTTCTCTCAAACTAACGACTGTCTACAAGACGGTGATAAAACTACAATTAGTATTAGAAACGAATATGTAACAATAGGTAGAACAGAAGAAAATGCAGAATACTTTTCTGAAGGTGTAAGTTCATTTGTAAATGAAAGCAGTAGAGATTATTTTAGAGCAGGCGATACTATGAATCTGTCTAGTAAACTAGAAGTTACATATGGTGTAGATGGTAGTAGAGAAAAATACAACGAGCATGAAGATGATAACTATGGTGCATTTTTAAGTATTGATGCAGAGTTTCTTATGAAGTATAACTTTGGATTTAGAGCAGGCAATGATGACCAAAATGCTATGAGACTTGGAATTGAAAAAGGACAATTTTTTGCTAATGTAGGAACGTCTTTTAGAAAGCCTAATTTGTATGAAAAGTTTGGAGACTCTTGGGTAGCCGCAAATGAAAATCTTAGTCCTGAAGAAGGTATAGGATATGAAATAGGATTTGGTGCTATTAGTTTGTTTATGTATGACTTTGATGAATCCATAGAATACCAAAGCAGTTCTACTGAAACAGTAGTTGTAGCACCTGCTACATATGATGCTGATGGTAACTTATTAACAGAAGAAGTTACAGAAGATATTTATACACCTGCTACATACTTTAATAGTGGCTCCTATAAAACAAAGGGTGTTAGATTTAGTAATAACTTTGGTCCTTTTGGATTAACATTAAAATACAACGACACAGACCAAGTTAGAACACCTAAGTATGCTACAGTATTAGAATATGCAAATACATTTAATGATGTTGATTTTGGTATTAAATATATTGGGCAATTTGATAGAACGCCTAGTTTATATGATATACTTCCTGAAGGTCAAGAATATTTAGATGATTTACAAATGGTTAATTTGTATGTTGCTAAAACATTTAGTAACAATGTAAGTCTTGCCTTTAGAGCAGAAAACATTTTAGATGAAGAAGCAGAAGTAATACCTTATTATGATACACAAGGTAGAGAATTTAACTTGACAGTTCAATACAAGTGGTAGTATAATAAATTATGCCTGAATGTGTTTTAGAAATACGAGATGAAGTAAACGTAAAGTTTGTTGGTGTTGATCCAGCAACTAGACGTAAGATGTCCGATGAGGCAAAATATTTCTTACCTTACGCATATCATATGCCTGCATACAAGTTAGGTAGATGGGACGGTTGTGTAAGGTACTGCGACATTGGTGGCAGAACATATATGAACTTATTAGAACGATTACTTCCTATAGTTCAAAATGCAGGTTATAGAATCGATGTAGATGACCAACGTCAAAAGTGGTCATTTGCATTCGAGCCAATTACAGATTTGCGATATGAAAATACCATGTGGCCCAAAGGTCATCCAGCAGAAGGCGAACCTGTAATACTTAGAGATTATCAAGTTGAAGTAATTAATAACTTCTTAGCAAATCCACAAAGTTTACAGGAAGTGGCTACAGGGGCCGGTAAGACGCTCATAACCGCCGCCTTAAGCGATATGTGTGAACAGTATGGTCGAACTATAGTAATTGTTCCTAACAAGGATTTGGTAGTACAAACAGAACGTGACTATAAAAATTTAGGTTTAGATGTTGGTGTTTTATTTGGTGACAGAAAAGATTATGATAAAACACACACAATTTGTACTTGGCAAAGCCTTGCTGTATTGGAAAAGAAAAGTAAAAAGTATGAAGCAGATTTTCCAATAGAACAATTTTTAGATGGTGTTGTTTGTATAATGGTAGACGAAGTACATAAAGCAAAAGCAGATGTACTGCAAAAACTACTAGGCGGTGTATTTGCAAATGTTCCTATAAGGTGGGGACTAACAGGTACAATACCACAAGATGAACATGAAGCAGTTGGTTGTACATGTTGCTTAGGTCCTGTTATAGGACAATTAAGTAGTAAAGAATTACAAGACAAAGGTGTACTTGCAGACCTTGATATAAACATATTTCAATTGCAAGACGGTGTTATGGGTTTTAATAACTATGCACAAGAACTAAAATGGTTGGTGACAGACCCTGATAGAGTTGACCATTTAACAAGTATAGTAAATGGCTTAGCCAGTTCAGGGAATACACTTGTACTAATAGATAGAATTAGAACAGGTGAAATGTTTATGGAACGAAATCCAGAATGGGTATTCATTAGTGGAGATATGAAAGTTGCTGATAGGCAATCAGAGTATGCAGAAGTTTCAGACATGGATAACAAAGTAATTGTTGCTACATACGGAGTTGCGGCAGTTGGTATTAATATACCAAGGATATTTAATTTGGTACTTATTGAACCTGGCAAAAGTTTTGTTAGAGTCATACAAAGTATAGGAAGAGGAATCCGTAAAGCAGAAGATAAAGATTACTTACAAGTTATCGATGTTACTAGTAATCTAAAATATAGTAAAAGACATTTGACTAAAAGGAAGGCTTTTTATAAACAGCAGAATTTTAGATTTCAAGTAACAAAAGTGGAGTATAAATGAAAATATTAACAGTCGATAATACAGTTTACGAAATAGACCAAGTCCCGGATCAAATAGATGATATAAGGTTCTCGGTATTTGATACAACAGATCCTGAGTTTATGGATTACTACTTTCTACCCCTCATATTTTTAGAAAGTTTTTATGCACCAGCAATTTGTTTGCAGATTGGTCCATACAATTTACAAATGCCAATGGACTGGAGTATTGCAATTACAGATGAAGATTTAAGTGGAATAGAAGTTATTCCTTTAACAAGTTTAAACAATAGAGGTTTCTTAACAGCAACGTTAAATCCATTAAGTGGGTCGTTGTTACAAGCAGAGGAAATAAAAATTACTAACATTTTTCAAGATGTTAAGTGGTTCTTTCCAAAACTAAAGCATGGACACATGTTATTAATACCATTAGAAGATGGCGACAATCCGAGATGTGCTATGTTTGTTAAGGAAGCCAACAAGATTCCACAAGAGATTGATGTGGGACATTTATTAGACTAAGGAGATAAAATGGCAAAGTATAGATATAGAATTGACGGTGGTAGATATGGAGGAGAATGTGCTATGGGTACAGTCTCAGAAGAGTTTGCAAAATATTGGGCACCTAAAATTGAAGAAGATGGTTCACACGAAAGTGGATTTATTGACCATGTGTTAGCACTTTCTGAATGGGACGATGATGACGGATTAGATTCTGACTCGCCTGACATTTTTGAAGAGGGCAACGAAACAGAAGGCTGGTATGCAGTAGATGATAAAGAGCATATCAACGCCGCCTTTGCAGATGGTGGTTTTGTTGTAACACCTGTACCAACTGATGGCTCAGATGACTGGGGCGGAGATTGGGAAAACGAAATGAGTGCAGAAGCATACTGGCTTAAAGGTAGAGAAGGTGCATATATTAGTACTGACTCTAATGGCGAAACTCCAGAAGGTTGTACTCCTGTTATGATTTTCATGAGTTCAGAAAAAGGTGGCTTTGGCAGTTGGTTTATAGACACTGATGAAGAATTCGACGAAAAGAAACTTGTTATGACTGTGAACGAAACACACATGGGAGAGTTTGTAGAGGATTTAGCATACGACAAAGAGTGGTTAGAAGTCAACATGGACTACAATGACACAATGGGCAAAAGTTACGAAGCCGCAGTTGGTTGGAGTACTGACCAATGGAGAGACGAATATAAAGATCCAGAAGATGATGAAAACATGTCGGAGTATTGGGAAGAGTATGAAGACGAACTTGAATCTTAAAGATATAATTCGTACTGTACCAGACCACCCTATACCTGGAATACAGTTTAGAGATATAACTTCTCTTGTTGAACATAGTGAAGGATTCAATTATTCTTTAACACAATTAACAAAACATTGTATGCAATTTAATGGTAATACAATAGTAGGTATTGAAAGTAGAGGGTTTGTATTTGGTGCCCCTATAGCCAGAGACATGGAGTTGCCTTTTGTAATGGCAAGAAAGCCAGGGAAGTTACCTAATGAAACGGTAAGTAAAGAGTTCAAGTTGGAATATGGAGAAACAGAATTACACATTCAAAAAATATCTCCTATACTTGGTAAAGTTGTTATTATAGATGACCTTATTGCTACGGGTGGTACAGCACTTGCCTGTGCTGATTTGATTCACGAGAATTGGAACATACCAAAAGAAAATATTTTAATTCTTGCAGTAATAGACTTGCCCGATTTAAAAGGAAGTGCTATAATAAAAGAACGCGGTTACAATGTAGAAGCATTAGTAGAATTTGAAGGCGAATAAATGAAAAACATTATATTAATTGCATTAAAAGATGAAGCACCTAATATGGCATCTTGGGATAATGTATTTTTTACTGGAGTAGGTAAAGTAAATGCGGCTATAACTGCCGCAAAATTAATAGAAAGATATCAACCAGAAACTGTATTCAATTTTGGTACAGCAGGTGGTGTAAGTGTATCGCATGGTATACATGAAATTAAAAACTTTGTACAACGTGATATGATGTGTTGTGAATTAGGATTTGGTTCTGGGCAAACTCCTTTTGAAAAGGGTGTTGTTTTGTCTTTTGGTGACATAGAAGATATGTGTTGTAGTACAGGAGATAATTTTGTAACGGATCATAGTAAAGAAACCTTAGTTGCAGATGTAGTAGAAATGGAAGCCTATGCAATAGCAAAAGCATGTAAACAAGCAGATGTAAATTTCAGATGTTTTAAATACATCAGTGATAGTGCCGATGAAAATGCAAACAAAGAGTGGCACGAAACAGTTGCAGATGGCGAAGAACACTACATTAAAATATATCAACAAATAGTAGGTGGTTGTTAATGAACTTATTTGAAGTAGAAACATTATTCTTAATTTGCATTATGTTATTGCCTATTGTTACTGGAGCATATACATTTTACAAATCATTTAAAGCGGTAGAGGGAGATGACTAAAAAAGCACCAAAAATTCCTTTGAATGAAGTCATGCGAGCCATAGATAAAAAAGATAGAGGCTGGTATACTAAGTTATCACAAGAACAAAAGAAAGCCTTTAGTGCTTGGATGATGATGAGGTATGCAAGTTGTGTTAGAGGCAACATGGCGGCAGATTATTTGTATATGGTTAATGAAACTGTAAACAACAGATTCAGCGATGTTAGTAAACATCCTGAACTACAGTGGTTATTGTTTACTGTGGCAGGCTGTGGTAAGCCACAAAATCACGAATACATAAAACCACCTAATACTAGAAAGAAGAAAAATAAAGTTTTTAATGCAATGTCAGAATTATTTCCACATTTAAAATCTGACGAAGTAGAATTAATGTTAAATATAAACACTAAAGATGAACTAAAACAGTTTGCAACAGACTCAGGTATGCCGGATAAAGAAGTAAAAGAGATATTCAAATAATGAAGTGTAAGTGGTGTGGTAAAGAATTTAAGTCAGAGAAAACTCTGGCAGTTCATATGTGTGTAAAGAAAAGAAGATTTGCAGATAAAGATATGAGCCACATAAGATTAAGCCACCGTGCATTTCAAATGTTTTATGAACTCAACACTAGTGCTAAAGAACCTAAAAGTATAGAAGATTTTATTATGAGTCCTTATTATGAATCTTTTGTTAAGTATGGGAGAGCATGTCAAGTCAATGAATGGTTAGCACCTGAAAAGTTTACAGAATGGTTAATTAAGAATGGTGTTAAATTAAAGCAATGGGTGTCTGATGCACAATATGATAAATTTTTAAAGCAATATGTAAGAAAAGAACCAGGACTAAAAGCATTAGAACGAACTATTATATATCTTGCAGAATGGAGTAAAGACAATAATTTGCCTTTTCAAACATATTTTACAGAAGTTAGTCCTTCAAGAGCAGTATTTGATTTAAGAGCAGGCAAGATTAGTCCATGGGTATTATATTTAAGTGAGACAGGTGACTCTCTTTTGAAAAGATTCAATGATGAACAAATACAAATGATAGATGACGTAATTGATCCACCTTTTTGGATGAAGTTATTCAGCAGTAACGCAGAAGAAGTTAAAGAAGTTAAACAAACATGTAAGGACGCAAACCTATGAAAAAGAAATTAATGGTTAGCGGTGCAAGTTATTCAATGTGTAATTGGGATGAAGTGCATTGGGCAGACCAAATAGGCGAAGCCGGAGGCTTTAAAGAAGTAATATATGAAGGTGTACCTTGGAGTGATTTTGAAGCAGGTGCTTTTATTACTTGTGGTCGTATATTAAATGATAGAAAAATTACACATTTAATTTATACAGGTACATATACATTTGTAGAGCATTTTCAAGAAGAACAACGATTAACAGCAGAACAACTTATAGACATAGACAACGAATTATCAGTTAGTATTGCATCAAGTAGAACGTTTTACGACAAACTTAGAATAATATTTAATCAATTCTTACCTAACAAATCTAACGACCCAACTGTATCAAGAATGGGTAATAAAAATTGGATAGCACATCGAATGGATATGAAGCCTGGTGATGGACCATATCAAGGTATGGTACCAGATGAAGTTCAACTGTTAGATGAGACCTCAAACGTTAAACCAGTAGATAGATATGGACAAGTATTTTTAGGATTAGATGATGAAGAGTTTTATAATACTCCGTTGTATAAGAAATATTTAAGAACACTATCCAGTATCACTTTAGTAAAACATGTTTGTGATGCTAGAGGTGTCAAATGTATATTTTTACCTTTCCCATTTACAAACTCGATGATGAATTCAGTCTTGACAAGACTGCCAGATTTCGATATAATGCCAATGTGGGATATTATTCCAGAAACATTTGGCTCTATAGCAAAATGGAAAGAACTTAGTGTAGAAAGAGGCTGGGTAGGACTAGCATCACATTTTGACCAATGGGGTCATGATGAAGTAGCAAAAGCATTTATAAAAAATAATAAGGAATTTTTAGATGAAAGTTAAAATTATAAGTCACAGTCAAGCACCAATGGACGATAGTTTACATAATCTATCAGCATTAGACTTAATTGCCTATTGTGCTAGGGTAAGCAATCCCGATAATCAACTAAATACTGAGACAAGTGAAAAACTTGTAAAGTATTTGATAAAACACAAACATTGGTCACCACTTGAAATGGTATCAGCATGTTTGGAAATTGAAACAACCAGAGACATTGCTAGACAAATACTGAGACACAGAAGTTTTAGTTTCCAAGAGTTTAGTCAACGTTATGCAGATCCTACAAAGGACTTGGACTTTGAAACTAGACAAGCAAGATTGCAAGATCCTAAAAACAGACAAAACAGCATAGAAGCAGATAACGACGGTTTAGAAATCGAATGGCATAAACGTCAAAGAGAGGTAATAAAAGCCGCCACAGACGCATACAGTTGGGCTATAAGCAATGGTATTGCCAAAGAACAAGCAAGAGCAGTACTACCAGAAGGAAATACTGTAAGCCGAATGTATGCAAATGGTACATTGCGTAGTTGGATTCACTATATAGAATTACGTGGTGCTAATGGTACACAAAAAGAGCATATGGATATTGCTCATGCAGTAGCAGATGTTATTGCAAACATTTTTCCACTAGCGGAAGAATATAAGAATAAAGAGATATAACATGGACGGAGTAATTTTAATAGCAATAATAGTGCCAGCAGTAATGGCATTGTTTAGTATGTTCTTGCATTTAGTGAATAACACAGGCGGAACGAAAGGTATAACGCAACCTTACAAAACAAAAAGCGGTAAAACACATACAGCAAAGAAAGAAAGAGAGCAATTTATAGTATGAGAATAGATTTTGATGTAGATATTGATATGGCTGATAGAGATAAGTTATTAAAACTTATCGAACATACGCCTGCTAGTATTAAACGTGATGATGAGTTTGAAAAACACAACACAGGTGTTTACTTACAACCTGTGCCTAAATTTCCTTTAGAAGGATATAGCACTATAGACCACAAAGATGCAGAAGATTTAGGATATTTTAAACTAGATGTACTGAACAATAATATATACAAAGACATTAAAGATGAATCACACTTAGATAAACTTTTAGCAACAGAACCTATGTGGGAATTGTTCGGTCATAAAGAAATAGTAGAGCAACTATTTCATATTAATAATCATTTTGAAATTGTACAACAACATCTACCTACTACTATAGAACAACTTGCTATGATACTTGCAATGATAAGACCTGGTAAGCGACATTTGGTTGGAAATACTTGGGATATTATTGAAAAAGAAGTTTGGCAAGAAACTGATGGATACTTCTTTAAAAGAAGTCATGCAATAGGATATGCTACAGCAATTATTGTTCAGTTGAATGCTATGATAGAGCAGTTAGGAAAGTAATTAATCTTTAGTTTTTTTAACTAATTGTATACTTCTACGTTTTATTCTTTTCTTAAGTATGTTTTGCATACTTGTAACGGGCCCAAATAATACTTCTGTTTCTTTTAATACAAATGTTCTAACACAATGTTTAAAATCTTGCATTTCATGAAATAGAAAAACGTCTATAGGTAACATTCGATTAGATTCCCACCACCATAAGTCACCACATTCCATCATGGTTTTCTTTTCTTCACTGTTTCTACATCGGTCTATATCATAAAAACTAATAATTTGATTGTCTTTATTTTGTACTATACCAACATAATCTTTGCCATTGTAGGACATGCCCGTTAAAAATGGGAATTTTTCTTGTAAGTTAATCTCGTCAGTCATCTAAGATATTTATAATCGATTAGGATAAATACAATACAAACATGGTAGTAAAATAATGTCTTTTAATGGTAGTCATACAATATATAACCTAGGAAATCAATCTTTGGACCTTGTTCTGACTACAGAAGGCATAAAAACGGATAATAGACCTATGAATCAAAATAAATTAGTAGTACACAAAGGATTTAATAATAAGTTAAGTTTTTTTGTTAGAAATAGAGATAGAGCATTACAAAATATTAGTACTAAGACGTTATATGCAACTGTAGTTAACCCTAGTACTAAAAGAAGAGTAATGTTTAAACCACTTACTTTAGTTAATAGTGGTACAACAGGCGAGGCATCTTTAGAGTTAGTTCCTTCAGACCTAACTGACCTAGCACCTGGACTTTACCATATTGCTATTAGCGAAACAGCAGATAGCGGTGCAACAGAATATCCGTTGTATGCAAATCAAAATGATAGAATCATTACAGATTTAGAAGTTAAAAGTAATTTGGAATATGAACCTATCCCTACACAGGAAAAAACTACATTTACACAAACGGCAAATACATCTAATGGAGATGCCGCAAATACTTTTGTATCAAGTGCTATGTACGGAAATCAAGATAATCTTACAACAGGTAATCATACTATCGCTATGTACCTTACAGGCTTTTCAGGCAATATTCATGTGCAAGGTAGTGCATTAGAAACTACTCCTTCATCTGATACTGATTGGTATGATATAAACGTGCAAGGCGATGTTGGTGATCCAGCAGTTCCGTATACAACTTATACAGGAATAGATCCTTTCAATTTTACAGTTAATACAAATTGGGTAAGAATTAAATACTACCCAACAGCAGGCACAGTAGACAAAGTACAGTTAAGAAATTAATTGACTTCTGTGCATATTCTGTTATAATAACTGTATATGCATCATCATGAATTAGTAGACCAAGTACACCGATTACTTATGGATAATTTGCCGTTGAATAATGGCAAAACTCCAAGCGGCTGGACTACATTTAATTGTCCTATGTGTAGTGACAAACGTAAACGTGGCGGTGTTATACAAAGCAATGCTAAAATAAGTTATCATTGTTTTAACTGTGGCTTTACAACTGGATGGGCACCAAGTCCTAAACTAGGACAAAAATATAAAAAGTTAGTAGAAACATTAGGTGTATCAAATAAAGACATACACAAAGTAGTTTTGGATTTAATGAAACACTCCGAAGAATTGGAGATAGAAGATTCAACAGAATATGTTTATACTGCGGCAAATTTTAAAACTCATAAACTTCCAGATGAAACTACACTAGTAGAAGATTTGCCTGATGGTCATAAAGTAAAAGAGTATGCAATAGAAAGAGGATTGCTAGGAAATTTTCCTCTACTTCATATCAATAATAGTATGTACAATGCTAGAATAGTTGTGCCGTTTATGTATAACAATCAACTAGTAGGATGGACAGGTAGACACATTAATCCACCTAATAAAGAAACAGCAAAATATTTGTTAAACATGCAAAGCGGTTATGTTTTCAATATTGATAAATTTGTAGATACAGATAGAGATTTTGTTGTCGTTACTGAAGGCGTATTTGATGCTATCCTAATAGATGGTATTAGTGTTTTAGGTAACGGCGTAACTGCCGAACAGGCACATTTAATTGACAAATTAAATAAACGTGTTATATTATGTCCTGACAGAGATGATGCAGGAAAGGACTTAATAGAAAAAGCAGTTGAACTAGGGTGGGAAGTTAGTTTCCCACCTTGGCATTCTGATTGTAAAGATGCCGCAGATGCCGTACAAAAATACGGAAGATTATTAACACTAAAAAGTATAGTAGATAATGCTACTAACAATAAACTAAAAATAGAAGTAAAGGCAAAGATGATATGAGGACTAAAGTACAACATTGGGCAAATGTATGTAAGTTACATTGGAAAGAAATAGTAACAATGTCTATAGCATTACATTGGATAGTTGACTTACTTATATTAGGACCTGTAGTATTCTTTTTAGGATACTGGTTCGGAGTACATGTAGGTCATTAATATGAAGTTGTATGCAAATGGTTGTAGTTATACTGCTGGACACGGAGAGGTACATGACAATAATGGCAACCTAGTTCCACCACAAACTTTTACGTGGCCCTATCAAATGGGTATAGAGAATGTGATTAATAATAGTAGACGTGGCGGAAGTAATGACAGAATATTAAGAACTACAATGAAATACTTTAATGAAAATAGTGCTGACGATTATGTTGCTATTATTCAATGGACATCGCCTGTAAGATTTGAGCGATTCTTTCCGTTATTTAATTGTTGGACAGAATATTGTAATACAAGTGCAATGGAAGTTAACCGTACACTAAAAGAAACCAAAAACAATATGGGATATAGTTTGCATGTAGATGATGAAACGGTCCAAAGAAAATTTTTTAAAGACTCAATTGAACATGACAACTATAATTTACAAGAAACTGCAACAAAAGTATTAATGTATGCTAAAGAAATTAATGATTATCTTATAGACTTTTATAAGACAGTAATTATAATGCAACAGTTCTTAGAAAGTAAGAATATACCTTACCTGTTTACATCTATGTCATTTTTTAATCATCTAAAAAAAGATAAAATATACAATGGTATAGATAAGTTTGAAATTGACACAACGCCATATGAACGTAATTTGTATGAAACATTAAATCAGTCTGCTTGGAACAATGAACCAATATCTTCGTTAGCAAAAGATAATGTAGTATCAGAAACAAATTTACATCCTAATGAAGAAGGTCATAAAATAATTGCAGGTAGTTTAGTTAGTACATTAAAAGAAAGGAGTCTAATGTGAAGTTATTAGTTAATGGCTGTAGTTTTTCAGCAGGCTCTACTATGCAAGGCAATGTACCTTGGATATGGCCCACAGTAATATCAGAAAACTTTTCAGAAGTACATAATATTTCTAGAGCAGGCGGAAGTAACGATAGAATACTAAGGACTACTATGAACTTTTGCAAAAAGAATATGGGAGACTTTTTGGTTATAATACAATGGACTTCTACATTTAGGCACGAATACTATTCAAATCAATATGGGTGGTTGAACATAACATGTAATGTAGGCGATAGTAATATTACACAATTAACTAATGAATCAAACAAACATAACAATTCAATCGAAGTTACAGATGAAAAAGGCAATATTATAACAAATGAATTTATGCTTGACGCACTTAATAATGAAATGTTATACTTAACATCTATAAACGATTATAATATTAGATATTTAAGGAATGTTTTAACACTACAATATTTTCTAGAAAAGAAAAATATTAGATATATGTTTACAACTATGAATGAAAATGAACATATAAACATCAACTTAGATGCAATATATACAAAACATACAGACATTACACAGTTAGAAGCAAATATGAAAAGTTTAATAAACAAACCCAATTGGTCCAAACAGTCGTTACAAACCTATATGGGAGAAAATTATATTAGCCAGAATGACAGGCATCCTAACGAAATTGGTAATAAATTAATAGCACAGGCTCTTTTTGGAGAGTTAATGGAAAAACATGGATAATCAAGAATACACAGAAGAAATACAAGAACTATTTTTACGTTTTATAGTCAGCGATCCTGAACTATTTGTTAGGGTAAACACTATTGTACAACCTTACATGTTTAATAAACGTTTCCAAAAAACTGTAGAATTTATACAAGAGCATACAACACAATATAACGCAATACCTACTATTGACCAAATATCTGCAACAACAGGTGTAGAATTAGAACGTGTAGATGGTATGTCCGATAATCATACAGACTGGTTTTTAGATAGTATTGAAAAGTTTTGTAGACACAAAGCATTAGAAAAAGCAATTTTAGATAGCACAGATTTATTAGAAAAAGCAGACTATGGTGCAGTAGAAGAAAAAATTAAAGAAGCAAGCCAAGTTAGTTTAGTTAAAGACTTAGGTTTAGAATACTTTGAAAATCCAAAAGAAAGATTGGAATGGATCAAACAACAAGCAGGTGCAATTAGTACAGGCTGGAAAATGTTTGACCAAAAATTGTATGGCGGACTTAACCGAGGAGAGATAACAATCTTTGCAGGTGGTTCTGGTGCAGGTAAAAGTTTATTCTTACAGAACTTAGGAGTTAATTGGGCACTTGCTGGAATGAATGTTGTTTACATTAGTTTAGAACTTAGTGAACAACTTATTAGT
>CESM01203113.1_pt1 | contig 14123 bp, 14 predicted proteins | sample 361421 | NCBI WGS metagenome assembly CESM01 (sample SAMEA2622219, study PRJEB7988) | marine metagenome | isolation source: saline water (ENVO:00002010), including | reverse complement strand
CCACGTAAGGAAATCTTGCGCGCGGTCCAAACCACTACTGCAGGCGGAGGCGGAATTGGTCTTCTTGAGAAATCCTTCCTCTGGGCATTCTCATGGATGGACACACGCTTCCGAATTCAGGATTACTGGGCGATGTCTCGCGACGCATACTACAGCATGCATCGTCAGATGCCACTGACCCATGCCGAGAAGTACAAACTACGCATCATCTGGTATTGGTACCCACTCTACTGCCTTGGAGGAATTTCGTTCCTTGCGTTTATCATTCTCGTAATCACAGGAACTATTCTCGGCATATACTATGTCCCAGGCGGAATGGGAGATCCAACTCCAGCCTACGCAAGCATGGAATTCATCATGACCCAATTGCCGTTTGGCTATATCATCCGTTCAATCCACCATTGGACTACACACTTCATGGTGGCAGCTGTATTCCTGCATATGTGTCGCGTCTACTTCACCGGAGCATATCGCAACCCTCGTGAACTCAACTGGCTCATTGGTGTAGCCCTGATGTTCTTCACTATCTTCTTCGGCTATTCGGGATATCTTCTCCCTTGGGATGCACTCGCCTTCGGCGCAGCCACCATCGGGATCAATATGGCAAATGCTACACCGCTAATCGGCCCATGGGTTGCAACGGCGATGTTCGGAGGTAGCACCCTAACTTACCAAGCTGTGACCAGGATGTACTTCATCCACGTGTTCATCCTACCTGTCCTCGTCACTACGCTGATTATCGTCCACCTGTTTATCGTATGGGTTCAAGGAGTTGCGGAGCCGCACTGATAGGAGGTTGAGATATGGGAATTATCGAACGTCTTGGTCGGGTCGCGGACACCTACGTTAGCGAACGTGATCAACTCCTTGAGGCAGAACAAGAGCGACGGCGTGTATTCACAGGCCATGCTTTCTGGCCTCAGGAAGTCCTTCGAGATACGATCATTGCAATGTCTGTTCTGATGGTTCTCTGCTTCTACTCGTGGCTAATTCCTCCACCACTCCACAATGCAGCTGACCCTTTCGCTCAAGCAGGATTCGTATTCCCAGATTGGTATGTGCTGTTCTCGTATGGTTACCTCCGACTTGGAGAATACCTTCCACAATTCGACATCCCCCTACCAGAGGCAATTGGGAACTTCTTCGGCACTCCAATCATATCATGGAATGCTGGTTGGTGGGGCGCTGCAATCACAGGTATACCTGTCATGATACTCGCACTACCTCCCTTCATCCCGGGTAGGGAAAAGCGAGGTGTAGAGGACCCGTGGTTTGCCACAGCAGGCATGGTGTATTTGGCTCACGTGTGGTTCATATCCGTATACTCAATCAACATCTTCCTCGAACTCTATGGGAAGAATCGAACGGACTTCTGCCAGATGAATTCCCATGCAGGGGTATCATGCGGGACAAGATCGCCTTGGATTGCGGAGGTGTTCAACAGCATACCTTGGCTCCTCACGGGAGTGTTCATATTTGCCGTCGTCTACTTTGGAATTCGTTGGTTCATGGTGCAAACACAAGGCGCAAGGATTACACCAAACATTAACCGAAATGTAGCCTTTGGTTCACTCCTCGTAGCAATCCTCCTCTGCACCGTCACATGGCCCGTCTACGATAATGGATTCTGGGAGATGGGTGGATTTGGAGCCATGCAAGATGTCGAGGAGCTTGAAACCCTGCGTAGCCAGCCAAGTGATACACTCATTGACCTAAGGGAGAGCGAACATGCAGAACATATGCTTGCAATGTGCCTCACTTACAGTTCATCTTCCAACTCTATCGCATGGGAAGACGATCACTTTGCAGACGGGGCATGGTCCTACGATGATTTCTGTGTAATGCCAGCGAGAGAATTCTCCAATTGGGGGATATACCAGCCCACACAAGAATTAGTCATCGACTTCAACGGAGCAAACAAGCACGTCGACACCGATAGCGGAAGAAATGGACTCTTCTCGGCCTCCGAGTATCCTGGTTCGAATGATGGAACTTCTGTAATGTTCACATATTCCGGTACAATGAATGTGCCCAATCTTGGTGTCGACACCCTCCAGGTGGACGTAGGATGTAACATCCGAACAACGATACGTAACGTTGGCGAGCACACTATATCGCTTATTGTCAAGGATATTACTGGCGCAGTCATCACTGAAATGGATACTTGCGCCGCTCAAACACTGAAGCTTGCCTCAGGTGCAGACTATATGCTCGACTACAGCGTAGAAACCACCGGCCTCAACGATACTGGAAATGTGATCACAGATGTCTCCATCCAGGCGTTCCAACCTCTTGTTCTCGACGCCAATGGACGTGCTGTCAACCTCTCTGACTCTACAGCACTCAACCTATTGACTGGGAGCCCAATGTATAGTGCATCTAGCCTCTCGGAACATACGCTAGAGAACCCAACTTATCTCAAGAACCCGAAGAGCCTAGACGCGAAACTCACCTATTCGCTAGTCATACCATGTCTCGGAGTTGGCGCTCTTGTCTTCTTCTTGATGCGCAGCATGGCTCGAGGCTACGAATACGAGATGAACAAATGCTACGGTTGCGATCTGTGCGACGATGCCTGCCCTGTCCGGCTATTCAACGCCGGTGATAAGTTGAACATCATCTACAACTCATGGAACAATGAAGACGACGGTGTTCCGTTGTACTCTTGCTTGACTTGTACTGCATGCACCAATGCCTGCCCACAACTCGTCGACTACGATTCCTACATCGATATTCGCCGTAATCTCATCGTAGGTGGCCCACCTGCAGCAGAGATACCTCACACAATCCTCCAGGCTGTCATCAGAGCAGAAGCCGAGGAAGATGCGAGTGAGCAATTCGTCGCCATTGAGGATTACCCAATAGACTCCACAATTGGGTATTACCCCGGCTGTGTTGACTATATCGACCAGGAGATGATTTTCAGCCATGTCAACGAGGGTACGATGGACCTTGGACAGACCACAGATGCTGCATTCACCCTCTTTGAGGATGCAGGGGTAGATGTGGCCTACCTAGGACGTGACTTCCTGAAGTGTTGTGGCCACGACCAGAAATGGCAGGGCATGACTGAAGTGTTTGAGAAACTCAAGGCGTACAACCAGAAGAAACTCGGCGAGAGTGGTATCGAGACGCTTGTCACCTCATGTGCTGAATGTTTTCGCACCTTCGCGATGGACTACGAACTTGATGACCTCAAGGTCATGCATACTACGGAGTACCTAATTGAAGCCGGTTATCAATTCGAAGCTTCAGTTCCAGAAGGCACTACGGTTACCTACCACGATCCATGTCGACTTGGCCGACAGATGAACATCTACGACGAACCTCGAGAACTAGTACAGCGAATCGAGGGAGTTGATCTCGTCGAGATGGAGCATCATGGAGAAGACTCGCTGTGCTGTGGTGTCTCCTCGATGATGTCCTGCAATGAAAATTCACGTGCACTCCGGATTGAGCGTTTCGAAGAAGTTCGTGACACTGGTGCCGAGATTATGCTCACAACATGCCCCAAGTGCGTATCTCACTTTGAATGTCTAAAGTTCGAAGGAGATCCAAGACACGACTTTGAGATTCTCGATGTTGTGTCCTTCCTCGCACGCCAGATAGAAGCAAAGAAACAGGCTTAATCCTCAGATTAGGGCCACGATAAGCGACCATAACGAGAGTATCGCAGTGATACCTACACCCCACCAAGTCCATTGAGCCGCCCGTTTGTGCCCATAAGCAAGAACTGTCAACCAAAGGTAGAAGCCAACCTGTGCTTGGCAAACAAAGGCCAACCAACCCACACTGAATCGTAGTTGAGTGACTAACAATAACCAGAGAATTGGGCCTAAAATAAGCATTAGAATTGAGAGAAAGTCATTCTGCCACCTCTCAGGTTCCACTGGAACATTGGACTCTGAAACCTCCATGATTAGTGGAATCAAATATTGCAAATGAAACCATCCAATTATGCCAAGCCTTGAGAAGAGAGGACATTTCCCAAATCCATACATGGCGAGTCGAGACGAGGTAGCCTCGCGGAGAACGGATGTTCAGCGCCGCATCCGCATCGCCTTGAACGCAGCCAAGGCAGAGGAACGCGCCAGTGTCAAAGGTGGGGAAACCACCGTCGCATTCGTGAAAGAAGAACAATGCATTGGTTGTGACCAATGCACAATCGTATGTGACGATGACGCGATTGAACTCTACGACAAACCACTCGCGAGCCCCCTGATGAAGGTCGATATTAATCGTAAGGCGAAGATTCTACGTGACCCATGCACAGGTTGCCGACTCTGTGTTTTCGCCTGCCCTACAGATGCAATCATCATGATTGACCGCTGAGAAGGATTACTGCATTGCACGTAGATAAATCGACTCAAAGCGTTCTGCATCATGAGCATATGTAAATGACTCAAGGACACGCTTACGGCCAGCCTCACCCTTGAGAGAGAGCTCTTCCGGATTGGTTAGTTCAGAGAGGATAGATTCGGCCATTGAATCAACATCTCCCATCTGGAAAAGAGAGCCTACCGTATTGTCAACCATCTCAGGTAACGGGCCATGATCTACCGTAACAACGGGTGTTCCTGAAGACATTGCTTCCAACGGGATGAGGCCTTGACCCTCGTAGTATGACGGATATACGACGAGATTTGCAGACCTAAATAGCATAGCGAGATCTTCGAAAGGCATCCCTGACTCTATCACTACTGAAGAGTCAATTGAGAGGCGCGCCGCCTGACGAAGGAGGCGTTTGCGCAGGTGCCCCCTCCCCACAATCACTAGGGTAGTGTCAGGTTTGGCCGAATGCACCTTAGCAAAGGCCTTCAACAACGAACCGTATCCTTTCCGAGCAGCTAGACGCCCTACTGCGAGGATTAGATTAGATGAATCATCAACACCATATTTCAGACGAAGTGATTCCCTCTGCTTGGTTGATTCAACATCATCCATGTCAACCGGTACAAACATCTCAGTGTCAACCCCCCAATGGACAACTTCACAATCCCAATTATCTGGAGGCTGATATCTCATAACAAAATCCTCCATAGTTGCCTTGGAATTCGCCACACATACTTCGGAACCATGGATTGCATCTTTCTCAAATCGGGCGTAATAGCCGGCCGTTAGCAAGATAGCAAGATCATTTGGATTTGCCCAGACAGCAGCTTCGCGCTGGCGTCGAGCGGTCAAGAGGCCATCGCGTTCCCCGAGCCACGATCCATGAAGTGAGGAGACAACAGGTGCAACCTTCGAGATGCAGGTCTTGAACTGCCGTGCATTCCAAGATATCATTGGACAGTGTAGATGAACAACATCTACTGGGTCCTCTGAATGTAAACGAACTAGGTCATTCAATGCATACTTACCATAGGAACGGGTGAAAGCCATCGGTATTTTCGCCCAATTGACGATACGGACCTTGACGCCATCTTGCCCAGGAGGAGATCCTCCACCCCCATTACGCGTGATTACCGTCACACGGTGCCCACGTGCTACGAGAGCAGCTGACAAATGGAAGACCGTTGACCCCATACCTCCCCAACGCGGAGGGTATTCACCACTGAGCATGGCGATGTGCATCTCGACTCCTCAATCGAGTTCCATACGCCCTCTGGCTTGAATCAATCGTTCGTTATGAGCCACAGAACCTCGACATAGTGTTGAATATGGTTCGCCATCTCGGCCACACATGGCAGAAGAACCCGAGGAGCCGATTCGGTTCGGTGCTGAATTCGGACCCTACCGATCTAGCCGCTCAAGTGGAGTTTCCCTTTCCACATTCAAGACCCTAGTCTGGACCTCAAATGTTGGAGGACTCATTCTAATGGTAATCGGATTAGAGTTGCTAATCGTCACTCATTCCTACACATGGGCAATGCTTTGCTTCGTTGCCGGCGTTGCAATTGCCCTCTTCCCCTCAAACTACGAGATTGTAGGGATGGAGCAGGACGAAAATCAATCTGAATCAGATCCTGAATGATCCTTCACTTCGAGAGTCATCGCAATCATCGAAATCTCCGCAAGGGTGCGGTGTAAGATACGACGATTGAGGATATATTGCGCCGAATCTTCATCCAACTCTGAGTCTACAATAAAGGAAGTAGAAGGTGTGTTCAAATTGTCAATAGGACCATGCTTCAGGTTCAACCGATGGAACCAGGAGAGGACAAGCCCGTTCACACCGTAACCAACTGGTTCGATTACACCACCATTACTACGCAAGTGGGTGGGGACTGCCTCTTGGAGAAGGAAGTCCTCGGCTTGGACACCCCCGCGCCCATATGTGAGGCGATTCATCTTCCTCTTAGATAGATTGAGAATCTCCTCGGGAGAGTCAATGCGGAGGATACCTAACCCATATGTTCCTCGATCGTTCTTCATGAATAGTGAAGGATTTCCATCAATTCCATGTTCTTTGTACTTAGATGAAATGAAATCTAATCCTAGTTCTATCTCCGCTGCAAGACGCTCCCTACACTCGATCTCCTCAAGGCAACGTCCACGACTAACAAAACCCCAAGGCCCGATTAGCCATGGATCAATACCAATCATCTCAGCTAGTTGATGGACTAGGGTTTTGACATGCTCAAAATGTTCACACTTGCTTCGATTAAACCAGCCCATCGAAGGAACTGGGCGTATTGGGACACTATCAATGAGTAGTGGACCCGTCGTCAAATCAGAATTAAGGAGGATGAGATCGATTGGAACACCATCTACGAAAACACCATCCGGCTCGACATCTACTTGACAAAATTGGAGAATGCCCCCATGGACATCGATTTCCATCGGCAGGAGTTCGTCTGTCCCAACGAGAACTGTGATGTCTTTTGATTCAAGGAGTTCGCGGAGAACAAACACGTTCTCTAGATAGGCATCGTTCCGAGTATGCGCCTCAGGCCAAAGCAAGACCCGCCCCCCATTCGGAAGAAGCGGATGGAGATGTTCAGCGAAGGCAGTAGAGAGAGCAGGATAGTCTTCTGGACTGATGTTGTTGAATCCTGCAGGGAATGCATTGGCATCAACCACCGAAGCCTTCCATCCAGCATCGCGGATATCAAAGGAACCGTAGAGAGGTACTGAGTTCTCTTTTCGGAGTCCCGCCAACCATTCCTTGATTTCATCACGATGATGCTTGAAGTGATGCATCATATCATCAAAAGCACTCAATTGACTACCTCCAGAGATGGTGCCTCATCTAGGATACTGATGAGGTCTTTGTTAGGGGAGAATGAGAGGCGTCCTTCATCCAAATGAAGTGCCTGAAAGAGACGGAGACCTAGGCCAATCTCGGGCATTCTATTGAGGACACGTTTGAGATTAGGAACCTCGGCATTCCATTCCCGAATCCGTGGAGCCATCTCATCAAGAAAGGTATCCAGAAGCCGAGGGGAAGTCGCCGTTCCCGCAGGGAGTTTCGGACGATCCACAATCGACTGAGGAAGGCCAGTCAATGCCGCAGCCTTTCTCAGAGCGATTTTCTCAAGGCCTACCGACGGTAGACGTTGTTCCATAGGTAATCTATGAGACATGGAACGATGTCGAGAACCTAGGAATGGAACACGGACTTCTAATCCGTGCGCCATGCTATGGCGATCAACCAGACGAAGTTGAAAGTTTGTCAACTGGCCTCTATCGATTTCGAACTGCAAGGCTGATTCAAGATTAGAATATACAGTTGAAGGGGAAGGGGGTGGAGCATGCCATGCCTGTCCAAGACCGATTATATCCGAAGGTAAATCGCCTGATTCCAATGAACGTGCTTCTGGGATATCCATCAATGCGAGGCGTGAGGAAACCTCGGTGGAATGTGATCTAAGATCACGGTATCTTGGATACCCTGCATGTAACTCATCTGCACCTTGGCCACACAAACCGACGGTGACATTCGATGCCATCTTCTCAAACAAGGGCTGAAAGAAAAGTACGCTTACATCGAGATCCTCTCCATGCCAACCCAAATCAGGTAGGCGCTTCCAAAAGACATCGTCGTCCATAGTCCAAGTCGTATGATCAAGATCCATAGCCGATGCTACATCGACAGCAGCGATGTGGTCGGGGTTGTCCTCACTCTCTGTGAGCGTCCAACATGTAGGGACTGGGCGCCCGGCAATCTTTGCCGATTGTGACGCAAGAGCCGCGACTAAACTGGAGTCGAGACCACCAGATAGAACGATGCCAACTGGAACATCTGACATCAACCGATCCGCTAAATCATGTCGTAAACCATCGAGGAGTTCCTCCGGTGACGGGGCCGATGCATGAGGTAGGGGGGCAATGATATCGGTTGAATACCGCGCAACGCCAGTGAGGGTAGCTCGTCCATCATTATCAACGGACCAGGTCTCAACAGTACCTGGTCGGACTTGAGTTACACCTTGGAACAGAGTGGTGTTATCCAAGGGGTATTCGAAAGCTAAGCGGGCAACTAAGGCATGCATATCCAATACTGGAGTATAATCGGGATGTGCACGGAAAGACTTCGCTTCTGAAGAAAAAAGTAGAGTCCCGCTAGGTGATTGCCAACGAACTAATGGCTTGACACCCAAAGGGTCGCGACAGAGAATGAGTTCGCTGTGTCGAGGATCCCAGAGTGAGAAACCCCAAATCCCATCCAATCTCTGAATCCATTCAACATGACGAAGTGCACGATTGGATCCCTTCGCTATCCTGAACCAACCGTGAAGTTGTCCATCCGGTGATTTGTTCAAAGAATTAGAATCGCTAATCGCCTCAGAATGTGCTGCTAGGATAGACTCGCTATCGCCATTGGTTCGAAACGGATAGGTACTCTCTGAACGGATCCTCTGATGATTGTAGATTTCTCCGTTCTGAATTAGAACACATCCATGGTCGCTACCGATTGGCTGCTGAGATCCAATGATGTCAACGATTGCGAGTCGTGAATGACCAAGAGAGACGTATGCGTTAGGCCCGAACATTTCATTCCATGAACCAGAACCATCTGGTCCACGATGATTTAGACAAGCGACCATCTTCTCAGCAATATCGGGAGCATCGGGACCTAACTGACCCGCTATGCCGCACATGCCTAGAACCTAGGGACGATTCGCTTTGAATCCGTTGTGGATTACCAGTACCGGATGAAAATCCAAGATGACAAAACCATCGCGAGAATGTAAACGAAGAGGTAGGTGTTCTGACTAACTCCATCACTCCACACCTTAGTTGGGCCTGAGTCAGAGTCGTCTGCAATGACAGAACGGTCCTTTGTCGCCATAACCATCCGACCTGAATACGGATTGTAAATCTAACCCGAAGAATGGCAGTCAGAGGAATGGAGAGAGTAACATCACGAAGCCGAGGGGTATGAGCAGCATGGTCGCATTATCATCAATCCAAGTCAGACGTGGCCACTCGGAGGCAACAACAAGCGCAGACACAAATGGTGCAATGATGTAAGGAGTATCTAGCCAGTATCCACAATAAATCCAGATTGCCAAAGTGGACAGGTATCCATAGATGACTACCTTCCCGAGCGATACATTTGCACGACGGAGTTCACCGAGCAGAGGATCAATGAGTGTGAGACTGAGAATTAGAGGGACGCCATATGCTGCACCGTTCATGCCCTCCTCCGGCGCGATGATAAGTGTGAGGCAAACAGACGTCCCCCCCCAAAAGAAAGCCGAAAGTTGGCTACCTTCGTATTCTCGTTGACCAAAAACCACTATACCGATACGCAGCCTTATGATTTCTGAGATGATTATAGCAAAGGCAAAGATACTGACGATTTGCTTTGGTTCTAAACCAGTAACTGATGATACTGAATCACCTTCCCAGTAGTAAATAAGGGGAATAATGACCATCCCGAGATGTATGAATCGTCTGAATAAATGTCCCCATAGCCCCCCCACAGAGTGAGGAACGTGATCATTGAGGTTCTCTTCAGTATCTTCAACCGAGACCATCTCTGACATCTGAATCGACTCTTGTATCGGAGGTGTATCTAAGCATCTTCCGGCTGAAGTAACTCATTGATAGCCTGTTCAAGGCTTACTTCACCATCGCCGAGTTGCCGGACTAAATCCTCGAATCTATTGTCAGAAAGAAGCGTTTGCTGCAACGATTCAAGCAAACGTAGTCTCCAGCGCATTGAAGATATAGTGAGACTAGGAGATAAATTCTCAATCGTCTCGACCAACTCGACAACACCGGTACGGTTGAGAGCGCTGACTAGAAGGATGGGCACTGTTGATCCTCTGCCAAATTCGAGACCACTTCGCAAATCCGAGGCAGCCTGTTCTGCACCTGGCAGGTCCGCCTTGTTCACCACCACGATGTCAGCCATCTCAAGAATTCCGGCCTTCTCAGCTTGGATGATGTCTCCACGTTCGGGCCCTTCTACAAGTAAAACATGATCAGTAATCGAAACAATCCCAAGTTCTGTTTGACCAACTCCTGCGGTCTCGATAAGAATAGAGTCGTGACCAGCATGCGCCAATGCATCAGCCATAGCACTCAAACGAAACGGCAGGGAACCTACTGCATCTCTAGTCGCAACACTACGAACGTAGATTCGCTCATCCGCACCACTCTCTTCCATGCGCATACGGTCACCAAGTAAGGACCCACCAGAAACTGGTGAAGAGGGATCGACACATAGGACTGCAACTCGGCAACCCCTATCAGAAAGAGCAGATGCTAGACGATCTGTTAGGACTGATTTTCCAGCACCGGGAGGTCCAGTAATCCCAAGAGAACGCGAAGTAGGAGGATTTTGTACAGCGTCAATGGCCAATGAGTCTCCCGATTGAATCAAAGAGAGAAGACGTGCAAGAGATCTGCGAGACCCATCCTTGGCCTCAGCAAGCAGAGAAATAGCATCTAAATGATCAACTGTGACGCCAATCACCGCCCTCTCCAACCCCACAGGGTGAGCCTTTTGCGCGACGCTCCACTACCTCGTCAAGGAATGAGAGAATCTCCTCCGTTGGAGTCCCAGGCCCGAAAATACCACGTATACCTGACTCATACAATGTTGGACGATCTGCTTGTGGGATTATACCCCCGCCAAAGACAACGACATCACCCAAACCGGCTTCATTCAGTAGTTTGCAGACGCGTGGAAACAAGAAGGCATGTGCTCCCGAAAGAGAGGAGAGGCCGACAATACTTGCATCTTCATCCTCGGCAATCCGTACAATCTCTTCAGGAGTCCTCCGAAGCCCAGTGTAGATTACCTCGTGACCCGCATCTCGGAGGGCACGTGCAACGACCTTGGCGCCACGATCATGTCCATCGAGCCCCGGTTTTGCCACCACGATGCGTAGGCGGGTCATGTAGTGGGACTCATCCGCCTCGTCTTGAACCAACCGACGGAATTGAATGGCTCCACGAAGGGCATGGATTATGGACAGGTTGCACGAACAGGAGGGCATGGAGACGACAGAAGAGCGGCTCCAAGACCTCCGCAAGAGGAAAACGCAAGCACAGATGGGTGGGGGACAGACGAGGATTGATGCCCAACACAACAAGGGCAAAATGACTGCTCGTGAGCGATTAGAAGCGTTTCTCGATGAAGGAACATTTCAGGAAATTGATGCATTAGTTGAACACCGATGCAACGATTTCGGCATGGATAAGAATGTAATTCCAGGCGATGGTGTAGTATGTGGATATGGTACCGTCGAAGGGCGGACCGTTTACTGCTATGCTCAGGATTTCACTGTCTATGGAGGTAGCCTTGGAGAGATGCACGGACTCAAAATCTGCAAACTTCTCGATATGGCGCTAAAAACCGGCGCACCTGTTGTCGGAATGAACGACAGCGGAGGGGCCCGGATTCAAGAGGGAGTTGCCTCATTGGGGTCCTATGCTGAGATATTCTTCCGAAATGTGCGGGCGAGTGGCATAATACCTCAAATCTCGATTATCATGGGCCCATGTGCAGGCGGAGCAGTATACAGTCCTGCGATTACCGACTTCGTTGTGATGGTGGACCAGACTGCTCACATGTTCATTACCGGACCTGAGGTGATTAAGACCGTCACAAATGAAGAAGTAAGTTTCGAGGAGTTAGGTGGAGCAAACACTCACGCCTCCAGATCAGGAGTAACGCATTTCACAGCACAAAGTGACGGGGAAGCACTCGACCTAGTTCGAGATTTGCTTGGACACCTCCCTTCCAATAATCTGGAGAGAACACCCTCACGAAGTACTGGGAAACCCTCTGTGGATGAGAAAACGTTGCAAGATCTTGTACCCTCAGATCCATTGAAGCCCTATGATGTGATGACTGCTATCGAAGGAATCGTAGATTATGGAGCGTTTCTAGAGGTTCAGGCCGATTTTGCTCAGAACATTGTCTGTGGATTCGCCCGAATGGGAGGGAACTCCGTAGGTATTGTGGCAAACCAACCAAAGATTCTCGCAGGATGTCTCGATATCGATGCATCCGTGAAAGCCGCAAGATTCGTTCGATTCTGTGATGCATTCAACATCCCCCTCGTAACGCTCGTCGATGTCCCCGGATTCCTTCCAGGAGCAAGTCAGGAATGGGGAGGAATCATTCGCCACGGAGCGAAACTCCTCTATGCCTACGCCGAAGCAACGGTACCTAAGCTTACTGTGATTCTCCGAAAGGCCTACGGTGGCGCGTACGATGTGATGTCATCGAAGCATATCCGGGGCGACTACAATATCGCTTGGCCTACTGCACAACTCGCAGTAATGGGTGCAGATGGGGCAGTGCAAATCATCCATCGCCGCCGAATCAAAAATGCTGCGAATCCAGAACAGGAACGGGCTCGCCTCGTTGAGGACTACACTGAATCTTTCGCAACACCATACAAAGCCGCTTCCTTAGGCTACCTCGATGATGTAATCGATCCCTCTGAAACACGTGACCGGTTAATTCGAGCTCTCGGGCACCTGATGGATAAAGAGGAAACTCGCCCGGCGAGGAAGCATGGAAACATCCCCCTGTGAGGCATCTAAATGGACTCTGAGCCAACGTTCACGGAACAGATTGGTAGAATTCTACGCGAATCCCGGGGTGCTGAGTTGGTCAATGACGATGCGAAGATACGTCTGGCTGTAGCCATAGCCATCCGCTTGCATACGCAGGATGTATCGGATGATCGGGCCAATGCAGGCCGCATGCCCGGCCCTGCTTATGCTCGCGACCACCGCAACAACCGCTTCGGGAGACCATCCTTACTGAATAATCGAAGCAGCCGGAGCACTTGGAGGTGAATCGAATGTCGACCTATGAAATTGATATCGATGGAGAGATTTTCTCTGTCGAGATTGAGGAAGGAGAGGACGGGATACTTAACGCCTCAGTTGGCGGAGTAACCTACCAGGTTACTCTTCCAGAGGGTGCTGAAGTAGCCACCCCTAGACGGCGTAACACTGGTGGTAAAAGTAGAGGTAAATCTGGCACGGTCTCGACAAGTATCCCTGGAAAGATTGTCACTCTAGAAGTGTCTCCAGGCGACGCAGTCACTGAAGGACAAGTCATTCTAATCCTTGAGGCAATGAAGATGCAAAACGAAGTCACGGCCCCTGTGACTGGGACTGTAAGTGCAGTGAATTGTGCAGAGGGAGACAATGTCGAAGCAAACATGGCATTGGTAGTAATCGAACCAGAGGCACCAGAAGAAACGGTTTCAGAATGAAACTACAAGCAATCATTGAAGTCATGTGAGGTAGAGAGGATAGCGAATGCCGAACTGTGACCACCCAGGATGCACCGAGGATGGTGAAGTCATATCACGCCTTTCCCCGGAGGGTTTTCTCGTAGCAACCGGCAAGAAAGCATACTCTTTCAGAGAGGCTTATCGGCGGTTCCACTATTGTATGAAGCACCACGATGATCTCATGACCAACGTCTGGTCTAGGGTCAGGACGCCAGACGACAAGTCTGACGATCACCCTGCTCCCACTATGGTTTGAATCCAAATTGGATTCAGAATGAACTATATTTCTACGCATTGGTTATATCACGTAGACCTTGAGTAGAAGTTATGGCTTTGCTTGACTTCTTTGGAACGCCAGAAGAACTTCGATGGTTCGCAATAATCTTCTTTGGATCATTGATTCCTGCAACTGGAATTGCTGGAATTCTTCATCGAAGAAATCCACTTCCATTACCTGGTCAACGC
>CESM01011765.1_pt1 | contig 14138 bp, 9 predicted proteins | sample 361421 | NCBI WGS metagenome assembly CESM01 (sample SAMEA2622219, study PRJEB7988) | marine metagenome | isolation source: saline water (ENVO:00002010), including | reverse complement strand
AATTGAGTTTGGCCTTAGATATGTGTCCAAAGTTCCATTCAAAACGGTAGGGGGATTATTTTCCATTGAATCTTGTCTACCAAGATCGCCATATCCACGCCAATCCAAGATAGGGGTCTGGGTGTTCAATAATGTCAATTGGGGTTCAGTTGCCCAGTAACCTGCAGAGCCATTAACTGCAATTTCAAAGGTTAGATTTGAAATCTCCGCACCGGGTGCGAAATCTAAGATCAAATCTGCGTAAGCGGATGTACCATTATTGGGATCTGCTCCAGTTGCTACTAAATCGATCCATCCAGTGTCGTTAGATCCAGAACCTCCCCAAAATTCCTGAGTTACTCGTCTATCATCCTCAACACTTGAAAGTTCAGAATAAATATTTTTGTTATCATCAGAGTCAATTGATGCAGCCCAAGGAAGTGACACCATTAGGATTGTCAACAATAGAGCGGCTCTCTTCGAACCCAACTCAACTGATCGGAAAGACATGATAGCAAGTTGATCGCAACTCCATCACATTATGAAAGGCATGGGTTGGTGATTTAGTGATGCATCTCCCTCTATAGAGGGAGTTATTATGCCAAAAAACGCAATACTGACGGCTGGAAAAATTATGAAAATCTGTAGGATAGCATCAAAGAGGAGGAGGTAGCCGGATGTCCTCGGAGAAGTGGCTATGGCTGATGAACATCTGCGGAAAGATGCTCTAGATTATCATGCACAGGATCCACCTGGGAAGATTCGTGTTGAGCCTACAAAACCTCATAGTACTGCAAGAGAATTATCTCTTGCTTACTCGCCCGGGGTTGCCTATCCTTGTAAGGAAATTGAGGCTAATCCTGAAGATGTCTACAAGTACACCTCGAAGGGCAATCTTGTTGCTGTCATAAGTAATGGTACAGCGGTTCTAGGACTTGGAGATATTGGACCACTTGCAGGTAAACCAGTAATGGAAGGAAAGGGATTACTCTTCAAGGCATTCGCTGATATCGATGTTTTTGATATAGAAGTAGATCGAACGGATGTGGACGAATTTGTTGAGGCTGTCAAAGCCATATCGCCAACATTTGGAGGTATTAATCTTGAAGACATCAAGGCGCCAGAATGCTTCGAGATTGAAAAAAGACTGGTTGCGGAACTAGATATACCAATAATGCATGATGATCAACACGGTACTGCAATAATTTCAGGTGCGGCACTTTTGAATGGTCTTGAAGTTGTAGATAAACAAATTGAAGATGTCAAAATTGTAATCTCAGGCGCAGGGGCTAGTGCAATTTCTTGCGCTAAACACTATCTTAGATTAGGAGTTAAAGCTGAGAATATCCTAATGTGTGATTCAAAAGGAATCCTAACTACTGAGAGATTGAAAGCTGGAGAACTAAATGAATACAAGGCAATATTTGCCAGAAATATACAAAATGGAGATCTAGCAATGGCGATGGAGGGTGCTGATGTATTTCTAGGACTCAGTAAAGGAGGTGTTGTCTCTAAAGAAATGGTAAAATCAATGTCCGAGAGACCTCTGATATTTGCATTGGCTAACCCAGATCCAGAAATTATCCCAGAAGATGTTTTGGAAGTAAGAGATGATGCAATTATAGCAACTGGAAGATCTGACTATCCTAATCAAATTAACAATGTTTTAGGATTTCCATACATATTCAGAGGTGCCCTTGATGTAAGGGCCACTGAAATTACTGAAGGTATGAAAATGGCTGCAACAAAAGCACTTGCAGAATTAGCAAAAGAGCCTGTGCCAGACGATGTTACTGCCGCATATGGAGGTGAGCAAATGCAATTTGGACCTGAATATCTAATTCCAAAACCATTTGATGCTCGGGTTTTGATCTGGGAGGCAAGTGCGGTTGCTCAAGCCGCAGTAGATGAAGGAGTCTCTCGTTTATCTATTGATGACTTTGATTACAATGAGTACAGAGATAGTCTTGAAGCACGTTTAGGTCTAACAAGATCAATTATGCGGGATGTAATTAATCGAGCAAAACAAAATCGGAAGCGCGTCGTATTCTCAGAAGGAGAAGAGCCTACAATTATCAAAGCCGCATCTGAGTGTATTGCAGAGGGGATCTGTGATCCGATATTGCTTGGACATCCTGAAAGAATACAAGCTGTGAAAGAAGAATTGGGATTATCCTTCGAATGTGAGACTATTGATGTAAGATATGACCCCCGTAGACGTGGTACGTATGCTGAGGAACTATTAGTTATGCGAGGACGAAAAGGGGTTACTATGAGAGATGCCATAAATATGCTAAAATCTCCTAACTATTTTGGCCCCATGATGGTTCATGTTGGAGATGCTGATGGTTATCTTGGAGGTATAGCGCATAATTATCCCGATATAGTCAAACCTTGTCTTCAGACAATCGGTCCAGATCCAAATTCTCACAGAATAGTTGGATTGTATATGATGACTGTAAATGGGCGTCTAATGTTCATAGCAGATGCAACGATAAACATTTATCCGGATCCAAGAACATTAGCTGAAATCGCTGTCCAGACTGCAAAGGTGGCAAGAAGATTTGGAGTTAAGCCAAAAGTAGCAATGTTATCTTTCTCTAATTTTGGAACTTCAAATGAATTACGAACAGATAGAATAGAGGAAGCAATTGCCATGGCTAGAGAAATCAATCCGGAGATTGTTATTGATGGCCCTATGCAGGCAGATACTGCATTAGTCGCTGAAATACAGGATGATTATCCATTTATGCAATTCAAAGGACCTGCGAACGTGCTTGTATGTCCAAATCTTGCTTCTGCAAACATTGCTTACAAACTTCTACAGAGAATTGCCGGTGCTGAAATGACTGGCCCCATTCTTGAGGGCTTAGCTAAACCAGCACACGTTTTACAGCGTGGAGACTCAGTTCGGCAAGTTGTACATATGGCTGCTATAACTGCTGTAGATGCTCAGAGACATGCTCATCAGAGATTATGATTCATTCAATCACTTTTGGAGCCGCATCGAGAACTTCATTGGAACAACCTTCTTCATATTGTTGGAAGTTCTCTAGAAACATCTGAGCCAAGAGATTCGCCACATTATCATAGCGAACAGTATCTGTCCACGTTTCACGTGGCTGTAATATATCATTTGGAACGCCTTCACATTCAACAGGAACTGCGAATCCAAATCGTGGATCTTCAACAAATACTACATCATCAAGATCGCCCCTCAGTGCAGCATTCAGAAGGGTTCTAGTCCAACTAATTTTTATTCGACTAGATTCACCATATCCACCAGCTATCCATCCTGTATTAATAAGCCAACAATTAGCATTATGCTCACTAATTTTCTTAGAGAGAAGATCTGCATAGATACTTGGGTGACGTGGCATGAAGGGTGCACCAAAACAGGTAGAGAATGTAGCCTGAGGTTCGGTTACTCCAATTTCTGTTCCTGCAACCTTAGCCGTATATCCCGACATGAAATGATAAGCTGCCTGTTCTGGATTTAATCTAGATAAAGGAGGTAATACCCCAAATGCATCACAGGTTAAGAATACTACATTCTTAGGATGCCCAGCAGTAGAGTCTTCTGTTCTATTCGCTATTGCTTCAATTGGATAAGATCCTCTAGTATTCTGAGTTAGAGTTCCATTATCAAAATCTGGTATACCCTCGGCATCAAGAATTACATTCTCAAGAATTGTGCCCGGCATTCTAGTTGTTGCGAATATTTCTGGTTCGTCATCTTTTGATAGACCTATCAACTTAGCATAGCAACCTCCTTCGAAATTGAATACTCCATCATATGACCAACCATGCTCATCATCGCCTACCAATGCTCTATCTGGATCTGCAGAAAGAGTTGTCTTTCCAGTACCAGATAATCCAAAGAATAAGGCAGCATCATTTCCATCGGTATTAGCAGAACAATGCATTGGCATTATTCCTTTTGCAGGGAGTATATGATTCATAATAGTAAATATTGCCTTTTTAATTTCTCCAGCATAATGAGTTCCTCCAATTATTACTAGTCCTCGATCTAAAGCCAATATCACGAAAACCTCTGAGTTTACTCCGTCAATCTTCGGGTCAGCACGGAACTCAGGAGCATGGAGGATTGTATACTCAGGGATGTGATTAACTAGGTCTTTTTGTTCACTTCGAACAAACATATTGTGATAGAAAGCAGCATGCCAAGCCTTCTCAGTAACTAGGCGAACTGGCATAGAATAGTTGGGATCAGCGCCACAATGTGCGTCTTTGACAAAAATCTCATCCGCATTATTGAGATGCTTCTGAACTTTCTCTAATAATCCTTCAAACACATTTCGACTAGTTGATTTGTTAACTGAGCCCCACCATACTTGATCTGCAAGACCCGGTTCATCAACAATAAATCGATCATTTGGAGATCTTCCTGTGCGTTCTCCCGTTGTTGCGAGTAATACATTATGTGCTGTAAATTGAGCTTCTCCTCTTTCCACTGCTATATTATGCAATTCATTAGATTTCAAGTTCCAGTGAACTACTCCCTCTGGATCTAATCCATGAGAGGCAAGAGGGGTTGCAAAAACGGCTGACTCGGACGAGCGGGTAGTGCTCTCCATGCTTATTGACACTACCATTCCGCTTTCAACTATTGCGGAGATAGGGGATCATCGAAGGGATGTGATTATGGTGAAAAGGTCGCCGTATAAGGGCGTGGAGAAGGAAGAGCCCGAGGATCCCGTCATTCGTGCACGGCGATTTAAGATGGGAGATAATCTAAACCTTAATGATCTGGGTTTAGATGAATTTGCAACATCTCCAATGTTGGTAGATGATGAAACTAGAGAATCAGAAATTGATGAGGCGTTAGGTGATGTATTTGATCCATTTGCTAATCCTAAATCAAATGACCCTGGTACAATACGTAAAGATGGAAGTGTAGTATCTGCTCCTGAAAGTGACTTGGTTTCCTCTATGGCAAAAGAAGGTGAGCGTCGAGTAAATTGGGCCATGATGGTGGCCATGATTTTTGTTTTTAGTGCTCTAAGTTTTGTTGCGGGTACTGCTTTCTCACCAATAATATCAATCCTTCTTCTGATTTCTCTTGCTATAATTGGATTTGCTTTCGGAGAACGTTGGGTTCCTAATCCCGACTTACATCTACTAGGCGTCACTTGGACAATAATCTCAATGAAAGTTCTATATGGCTTGGCAATTGAATTAAATCGTTGGGAACTTGGAAGTGTTTTACCAATTTCTGTTGAATTTCTTGGAGTTCTACTTCTCGGTTTGGTTGCTGTAAATGTATTCTTTGCATATAGGTACAATCACGATGCAATTGCTGCTCAAGCCACATTAATTCTACTATCAATTGGTTCTACTGCTGGATCAATTGGAGGAGAAATTGGAGTTGCGATAATGATTCTGGTTGCAACTATTCTATTGCATGGGCTAGCATGGCATAGAAAATCAGGTAATCTTGCAGCTCTAGGAGTTGTAGCTTCTAATCTATGGATTGGAATGCATGCCTTAACGGATGGGTTTACCGCTGGTTCTCTTGTAATTGAGCCTCTCGACACACCTCTTACTCTATTCGTATTACTACTTGTGACCTCTGCAATAAATGCAATTATGGCTGCAAAATTTGCACGGGAAGAAAATTGGTTCTCGACTGGTTTCAATGCTGTGGGACTCGGGAAGCCGGGACTTTGGGGTGTATCAATTTCCATGGGCATGGTTGGTGCCTTACTTACTGTAGCTAGTGGTAGAGAAGACATAGGTTATGCTCTAGGTATGGTTACATTCCTTGGAGCTGCATTTGGCGGTTCATACCTAGTTGTAAGGGGTGTTAATTCGAAACGCGTAATTATGCCTCTTGCTATAGGCGGAAGTATTCTCACGATCATTCTCTGTATGGACATCTCTACACAGCCATTTTTGCAATTCGGCCCTTATGAAACATTCACCATATTAGCAAGTATACTGACTGGTTTTGTGATGCTAAGAGATCAACATAGAGTTACTGACAGGGTATTATGGGTTGGAGCAATTGCGATCCTCATTCTGTTAGTTGTTCTAATACCTGCTGAATCATCGGAAATGGGGGGAGATGGGGGGTTAGTTTTACTTGTATTATTATCAATCCTACACATAGGTACGGCTGTACTAGCGCTTTTGAGGAAAGCACCACCTCTTGCTGGAGTTACGGTTCTTCTACCTTGGTCTTGGATCATAATTGAGGAACTTATAGAAGAGACAATACGTACTATTTTGATGGCAAATGATGTAGTAGACCCTGGGTCTATTATCGATTTATCACCTGAGCCTCTAGCAGTATATCTTGGACTTTCTGCAATACTGATGATGATCGTTAATCTGAAAATGGGTGAAAATGGAGTAAATCTGGCTGCAGGTTTCCTCGGTATAACAGAAATTTCTGCCTCAATACGAGACTCGGGTGCTCTTCAACTATGGAGCATGGGGTTATGGATACCGGTAATTACCATCTTAGTAATGACTCAGTTAGGCGGATTTACTGCGTCCACACTAATTGTATTAACTACTCTATTATTCTCATTACACATCGGTGCTGAATCACTAAACCGTAGGGTTGGTAGTCCAGTTGCAATGATTGCAACCATGGCTTTGTGTGCATCTATTCTAAGTTGGAGGCATGGATTAAATGAAGTATGGATGATTATTACTGCAATTTCGATATTCTCTGTCTTGGCTAGAACGGATACCACTAAAGAAGCGACTTATACAAATGCAATAGCCCTATCATCGTTACCAATATTGGTAACCATATCCTCAAAGGAACCAATAGTTATTCTAGAAGCAACAGATTCAATTCCTACTTTTGATATTTCAATGATGGCAGTTCTCTGTGCCGGTTTAGTTCTTTCAATTTACTTACCTAAAGCAGAACGTATGGATAAAATCTTGAAACCTGCTGCAGCATCTTTGTGGTTACTAATTTTATCAATCGGGCTCTCTTTACAGGAAAATTCGTTAACTGCAACTTATCTTGGGATTACTTTCTTCGCAATATCTTCACTTTGGCTTGTAGCTCGTGGAGAAATACGTGCTGAAATAAAATCAATGACAAAAAGAGATTCTCGGATTGATTTGGCACGTAAATCAAAAATTCAAGCCGCGACTCTAGGAACAGGAGAAATATCTTCATATGATACCCGTATAGCGGAAATGGAAGCATCTCGTCGAAAGAAAAGAGAACTAAGAGATACTGATGATATTGAGGAACTATACACTACAGACGTCAGTCATAATCCACGTATTGTAACGATGATTCTGATAATAGTTCTATTCGCAGGTGTTGTAAATGGATTCTTATTTGGGTCATCTCCAGTAATTATTTTCTTGGTAGGTGCGTTTGCTATAACTCTCATATCCATTGCTCGTCAACGTACCAGAAATATGTCACTAGAACTACCCAGTATTATGGGTATTGAATTACCAATTGCAATTAGTATTGGAGGGGTTTTGTGTATTCTTCTCGCGGGACATCTTAATCCGGGATCAAGTAATCGTGAATTATTTGACTTACTAGTAGTGAGTATTCTAATTATAATATTCTGTATAATCTCAATTTGGAAGAAGAAGAATTTACTAGATAGAATTCCAATTGCAACGGACTGGTTTGTACTACCATTGTCTCTCGGGATAATTATGGGTGCAATAATGGTTGAATCTCTACCTGCTCCATTTACAATAGACCCGCTAGATGGTGATATATTAGAATGGAAATTACCTTTACTTCTGCTTGAGAGTATACTAATCCTCATTATTGGGATTGATTTGTGGGTCGGTACCAAACGAAATAATGTGGGAAGGGATTCTCATCAGAGTAGTTCAGGTAGAGGATTTCGTGTTTTATCGTATGCAATTCTATCGTGGGGGCCAGCAGCAATTCTTGCAGTGTTAAATGCGATATATCAAGGATATAACAAAAAGCAGGTAGAAGCAGTAGGAATAGCGGTCTTAATAGCCCCAATAACTCTAATTTCTTTATCTAATTCAATACCCGATTTGAGAAATATTATTCCTGAATTCTCATTCTTACTTGGCATCATCATGATGATTGTAATTGGTTCATCAATTCCATTAAGAAATGGCCATTGGACAATGATGGCAGTAATTGATTCTCATATTCTTATGATTGTGGGTATGTTGACTATTGGAGAGCCTATGCTGATACCTGTGTCATTCTTTGCACTATCTACAATAATTTGGGTAGTCGGTATTCTACAACTTCGTAAAATATTGAGAATATTAGGCCTAGCTGATCTGATCTTAGGCGCGAGTCTTACTCTTCTAATATTCGGAAGCTCATCGAATCTAGGAAGTATGGGTCTGTTTGCCCTACTTGCAGTAGTTGGAATTGAATTAGCTATGATAACATGGCTTGGTCAGAGAAATGAGGCGGCTTTACTTAAAGATTGAATTGATATTCTAGTTAGTGGCGGAATTAAGTTAATGAAAAGGTGTTGTGTGCTGGGACTATGAGTAATCTTCTGGAAATGCTAGTAGATCGTTTACAAAACTTAAATCCGATTGAATATTTCACATTTACAGTCAATGCTGTAGTATTCATATTTTCAAATAAAATATCTCAATTACATGGAGAAGACGATACCTCAAAAACAAAATTCAGATTGAGAACTCTTCATACATTCAATCTAATTGTTTTTGGCGCTTTTGTTGTTTCAATTATACTGATCAATAGTTCTTATCCTGATGAACAGATCAGCCAATCCTCGCTTTGCATGTTGATTGCCTATATCTTCTACAACATTTCTGACGGAGTTGTATTGAAAAAATATGGAGAAGAAATTACTGTGATGGGGTCTTCAAGAATTGTAGAAACTGCAACATCTAGAACTCTTGAATTAATCATGTTAGTTATTATTTTAATCACATCGGGAATTACTCTGATCAACATATGGGGTATTACTGGTATTCTTGAGACTACAGGCGCAGTTGGATTTCTAGCATTATTGGTTTTCACTACAAAGGACTACTGGCTAAGGGACTTTTTGAGTGGAATTCTGATAATTAGTGGCAATAGTGCAAGAAGGGGAGATGTAATATCGATACCGGATCTAGATATTTTGGGAATAATAATGGAAATTGGAGGATTACAAACTAGAGTTCGAGATTTATCTCAAGGACATGATATTGAAATACCTAATAATTCCATGTTAACCAATAGAACTGATTTTTACAAACAAAATCAAGGTGGTCCACACAAAGATTTTGTTGACTTCAATATAGGATATGGAGTCTCTACAAGTGTTGTTGAAGAATATCTAAATCGTGTTTATTCTGAAACTAAGGAAATAACAAAGGGATTAGATGAATCAAGAAAACCTATAATTTCACTAAAGGAAAATGGAAATAATGCAGTTCGTTGGAGACTAACTTATTTTGTTTCAAAACCATATCTTATATTGAAAATAAAAGATGGAATTAACATGTCTGCATACAACTTACAAGAAGAATATGGAATTAATTTGAGTACCCCCGTGCTTGAGTATTCTATTACTAAAGGAGAATAATCTGGTTCTCTTCACTATCGTTTGTTTTTCTGCTACAAAAGAAACGTGAAATACCAAACTTGATGACTGACGGGCGATGGTAGCATACCGTGTCAGGTAGTTGGATCTCGGATACTCCGGATGAGGTGGAACATCCTACAGTACCACTAGGTATCAATGAAATGGCGATCCCAAGGGCTGCAATTCTACTTTCCTTAGCAACTGCCGCACTACTAGTAATATCAACAATTATAGTGGGTTACAGCGCTTATGTGTTTGTAAAAGAAAATCCTGATGCGTTTATACCTACTGATGTTGATTCAATTAAGGATGAAGAAGGAAGATGGTTATGGGAAGTTGATCTTCTCTTCGACACATGTGATTCAAGACTTGGTGATTGGAATTGGCCGGAGAGCCTCTCAGGACAGGATGAAGAATTCCTATATCCCGGTGAATTACGTTGTGACTGGGAACACCAAGGACAAGGAGATAGAGCTATTGTTGTAATCTATAATAGAGGCGTCCAACCACTTGATTTGATTCTAGAAATATCTGGCGGCAATGTTGTATTCGCAACCGAGGGAGATGCTGACCTAACGCTGGATACTATCGAAGGAAATGGTACAGCATTCATAGAGCTTCAATTGAATGACGATGTTACTGAGCATGATATTACAATTATCACATCACATCTACAAGTTATTGAAGCTGAAGTAATTCTTGACGTCCATATCTTTGAAGGAGTCAATAATAGGGAAATTCATACCACTGATGGAGATACTCTAGAAGTGCATTATAAGGTTTGGAATGCTGATACGGATGAACTTCTAGATGAAGGAGACCTTCCAGTCACTGCTGGCGATCAAGACAATTACGTAGATGGTTTTGGATGGTCTGCAATAGGTCTTGATATAGATGATGATCGTGGTCTAATTCCAGGGATAGATACTGGAACAACCCATACTACTCTTCTTCCACCAGAGATTGCCTATGGTAATAGTGAAGGACATGAATTAGAAGATGCTTGGTTGCGTTTTGAGTTAAAGGTCAATAGGGTGACCATCTGAGCCGAAATACAGACGAAAATGACTTGACCTCTACATGGGACCGATGAACATGAATAATAAGGAGGCCAATCACTTCGCCCTGGATCCTTCTGATGAAGTTGTGAATCGCGCAAATAAACTTTGTAAGGCTACATCTAAGAGAAAAGGAGATCCAGAATTTCACATTACTGATGAAATGAGGAGACTATCTACCCCGTGGTTTGTAGCTCAGACTCGTGCAAGCCAAATTGATCCAGAAACGCTTCCTGCAGGAGTTATTCTTGATGCGGCTGCAGGTTCAGGAATCCAACTTATTGCATTAACTCAGGGGCTTAAGAGGCCTGGATTAGGTATCGAAATAGATCCTGAGGTGGCTCTAATGTGTGCCGCAAATATGCATATTTCATCCAAAGATGATGAACTACAAAGATCAATGGATAGGGTGCTGATAGGAGATGGGACAGATGCTGAAAGTGCAATAGTTTCCTATTGGAATAGTTTGCGACAATCTGGTACTCGTGCCCATCCACCAATAGCTATGTTACATCTTGACCCTGCCCGTCCTCCCGACGCTCAGCGTCATGAAGTTGATGAAATGCAACCATCAATAACTCCGTTACTAAAGGCTTGGTCAACACATCTTGAGTCCGGTCCTCGTGGACCCGCTGTTCTTCTTGATCTGTCACCAAGACTTAGTGAAGAACAAAGAGCACTAGTGGATGCGATTTTAGAAACTTCATTTCCGGGAACTCCTCGCACTTGGGAGTGGCTCAGTCAAGGTGGTGGAAGAATAGATCGGTTATCTGTGTGGGTAGGTTCGATTTCTTCACTTAAGCCAGTCAGATGTGTTAGAATGGGAAGGAAGAAAATAATGGCTAGAGTAGAAGGAATTCCACGTGCAAGTGAGATTACAACGCTCAACAAACCACCCCCTTATGGTGCTTGGATTAGTATACTAGATCCTGCTCTTGTCCAGTCCGGTCTGCATGAAACATGGTTAGAAAAAACATTACCTCAAGATGCGGGTAGTTCATGGCTAAGAACAGAAGGAAGAAGGCCATTATTGATCACTACTGAGCCACTAATTCTTGATGAAGAAAACGAGGCTTTTGTTATCGCAAGTGGAGAAATTGTGCAACACAGACTAAGCCCGCCTGAACTAAACACAATTCAATTAGTATCCGAAGCATGTGAGCGGGCGGGTATAGGAAAAGTTACTCTACGATGTTCACTTGATCCCGAAACTCATCCAACACTACAGCGTCGTTTAGACAAATCTCTCAAAGAAGTAGAGGGGCCTAGAGGATTTATGGTTGATTTGGATTTGGATCGAGGGAATGGAAGTCATACTCTCTACATTGTTTGCCGTGAGGCATGAAAAATAGTATTTCTGAGGGATAAAATGCGCCCCGTAGGGGCGTCCGTCTCCTTCAAATAGAGAAGGTAGGTCGGCTGGATGCCCTATAAGGGCCATCGGGCAACCGATGAACACGGGGGAACCGTATTATGACAAAAGTAAATGAAACAGAATTGGGAGATGATTTCTCCTACATCCTGAGGCTTGCAGATTCAGATATTGATGGTCTTAGACCTATTGCTCAAGGACTGACTTCGATTAATGGAGTTGGAAAAAGAACTGCTGTACAAATATGCAGAATGGCAGATATAGATGGCGTAAAACTTGGCGGACATCTAACTGAAGATGAACAAAACAGGATTAGAAGCACAATAGATGAATATGCTATCAATGTACCTTGGTGGTTAGTAAATAGACAGCGAGATTTGCAATCAAATGAAGATGCACATATAATCGGCACAGAGGTTAAATTAACTCGAAATGACGATGTTGCTCGTTTGGCTGCAATTAAAACATATCGAGGAATACGCCATCGTAGCGGTCACAAAGTTCGTGGACAGCGACTACGAAGCAATGGTAGAAGCGGAAGCACATTAGGTGTGCAGAGGAAAAAGTGAGGTGTGAAGCATGGGACATCCAAAATTTGCAAGATCTAAGACTCAGACTCCGACTCATCCATGGAAAGCTGCTCGTATAGAAGAAGAACATGCGCTAAAGCAGCAATTTGGCTTGAAGAAAGTCGGTGGTATGCGAGAAATATGGAGAGAGAAAACAGCACTCAGGAGACATAGGAATCAGGCTATGAAACTAATCGGTAGAGTTGACTCATCAGAAGGCCATTATTCACGTGAAAAAGGAGATTTGATTACTTCACTATATCGTAAAGGATTATTGGCTGAAGGATCTAATGTTGATGATGTTCTACAAATTACTGTAGAGCACATGCTTGCAAGAAGATTGCAATCAGTCGTATACTATCGAGGTCTTGCGCCATCAATGAGGGCGTCAAGGAACATGATTGTTCATGGACATATTTCTATAGGAAACCAAAGAATGACAGTTCCTGGTTACAAAATTCTACGTGATGAAGAGGAAATACTTGGATACAGTTCTAACTCCCCATATCGCGATGAAAATCATCCTTTCAGAGTGGAAATGGAACAACTACGTATGACTCGTGTGAATGATGAGGACGAAGAAATTGAGGAAGTAGGTGGAGTTAGGGCTACTTCAGACAATGATGATTTCGTAAAACAAATAAAGGCTGATGAGACTAAGGCTCCATCAATTGAAGATACAATTCCTGAAGGGGGCGATGAATGATGTCCCACAAAGCTATTCTACATATTTTTAGCACATACAACAATGTTTTGATTACAGCTACAGACCTTACAGGTGCTGAAACCATTGCTAAAGTTTCAGGTGGTATGGTGACTAAGAAAGGAAGTGATGCGGGTGGGCAATTTGCAGCCACACGTGCTGCCGAACTTGTAGCGGAAATGCTTGCAGATAAGGAATTCAATCAAGTAATCGTGAAATATAGAGGCGCAGGTGGAAATCGCTCACATAGTGCACCTGGAGCAACCGCTGCTATACGAGCCCTGACTCGTGCTGGCGTTCAGATTACTAGAATTGAAGATGTTACTCCTATACCCACTGATGGGACAAAAAAGAAGGGTGGCAGAAGAGGCCGAAGGGTCTGAGGTGATTAGAATGGTAAAGATAGAAGTAATCGAAGAATTTGATGAAAAGATTGTTTTGCTGCTAAAGGATACTGATCGAGCATTCGCTAACGCATTACGACGCACACTCATGTCATCTACACCAAAGATGTCTATAGAAACAGTTAGGTTCCAGATGGGATCTTTCGACCTCTGTATTTCTTGTAGCCATCTAAATCCTGCTGCAGTTGCCCGTGAATCTTCTGGAGGAAGTGGATGTGACAGTTGTGGCAAGAAACTGGAGAAAGAAGGTGTTGACTATACAGTGTGGGAGACAAATGGCGCACTGCCTGATGAGATGATCGCACAGCGCCTTGCAATGATACCAATACCTACCAATCATGATGATTATTATTATGAAGAAACATGCCCTACCTGTAAGGACCTAGTTCCTGAAGATAGGGGATGCCCCTCCTGTAATATGATTTACACTTGCAAAGCATTTGGTAGTGAAGAAGGAGTTACTGTTACTGCTGGAGATATGATATTCCTAGGAGAT
>CESM01234313.1_pt1 | contig 14153 bp, 11 predicted proteins | sample 361421 | NCBI WGS metagenome assembly CESM01 (sample SAMEA2622219, study PRJEB7988) | marine metagenome | isolation source: saline water (ENVO:00002010), including | reverse complement strand
CACGAATTGACATATTTAATAAATAATCATAACTATTATTTTTATATAACTTCATTTTATCTAGTTCTTTAATAATTTTATCATCATCTAATTGATATAATTTTAATTTATTGGATGTAACCGCTTTTATAAATAATAGTTTTGAATTTTCTATTTGTATATTTTCTTTTAATGTTTTAATTAAATGTATTTTTCTTTTTTGATATGCTTCTAATCGAAAGTCATAATATTCATTTAATATATCATTAATTGTGTTATATTTTTTTAATTTACCATCAGATGCAAAACAGTGCATATTTGTTAAATTAATATTTTTAGATAATCTTAATAATTGTATTAATTTATTTTCGGTATGTAGTTTTTCAATAAAGTTAAAGTCATTACTTTTAATTTCAAATAAAATATCTTTTTCTGTACAATTATTTTTATAACTTTTGAACCATTTCTCATTTTCTGACATATTATCTAAATGATTCTTATAATCTTCTGTCCAAACACCTATTGGTAGCTCAGTAATAATAATTTTATCTTTTTCTAATTTATATTTACCTAAACTTTGATATGTAGTTTTATCTATTTTTTGAATTATACCAGTAAAATTTTCATAACCTGGCTCTAATGTAGAAAATCTATCATTTTCTAATTTACTTAAAATACTATTTTTCACATCATTTAATTTAAATTTAGGAATAAAAGTACTATATCCAGATCCTATACCTTCTGAACCATTAATTAATAACATAGGAACTATTGGTAAATAATGTTCAGGTTCAATTAAGAATCCATCATCATTCAAAAATTCAAGTTGGAAATTATCATTTTTATTAAAAATTAACTTTATAGTTTCATTTAATTTAGTAAATATATATCTAGCACTTGCACTATCTTTTCCTCCCATTAAACGAGATCCAAACTGACCTATTGGTAAAAGAGTATTTAAATTATTTGATCCAGTAAAATTTTGAGCCATTGATATTATTGTACTTACCAAACTATTCTCACCATGATGATATGCTGATTTTTGACTCACTAAACCAGCTAATTGAGATACCTTTAATTCATTATTTGATATATTTAATAATGTATATAATATTTTTCTTTGTGATGGTTTGAATCCATCTAAAAGATGAGGTATAGATCTAATATTATCTTCATTTGAAAAATGTTTAAGTTCTTTGTGAATAAAATCAGTAATTGTAAGTGTTGAACTATTAGTATCTAATATTTCGTCTTTGTTATAGTTTGCTAACCATAACTTTCGATTATCAGCTTGTTTTTTAGAAAAAGCTAATATAATGGATTTATCAGCTTTGTTATCCCACGAAAAAGAAATAAGATGTTTATCTAAATTATTAAAATATTCTTTAGCTTCTTCTGAAGTACTTGTACCTAAACCTTTATAATATTTAATTTTCCAATTATTAAAATCTTTAGTGTTAGATTTCCATTTTTCGAAATCAGTTAATGCATAGAAAGATTTAATATCTTTTAGTTTACTAACTTTAACAACTGGAGTAATTAGTACTTTAACAAATTGATCTAATTTTAATAAAGAAGGAAAATAGTAATCCATTAAATTTAGAAATAACCCTTTTATATGAGATCCATCTGGATCTGCATCCATCATTAAAATTATAGATCCATATCTTAATTCATTAATATTATCTTTAGTGTATGTTTGTCCCATTTTTAATCCTAAAATTTGCTTTATATTATTGAATTCTTCATTTTCTATAATTTGTTTATGACTTGCTTCTCTAACATTTAATAACTTTCCTTTTAATGGAAATACACCATAATAATCATTACCTTTTTTAATTGCAGATAAACCACTAATTGCCATAGTTTTGGCAGAGTCACCTTCTGTTAATATTAAACTACATTCATTAGATTTTGATGTACCCGCATAATTTGCATCATATAATTTATTTACTCCTTTTAACTTAGATTTCTTTCTTTTAGTTTCATGTTTTTCTAATTCACTCAATTCTTTAGCTTTAATTAAAGAAATTATCTCAGTTGTTAAATCTAGCCTATCAATCATCGACTTCATAGTATTATTTTTTATTTCACAAAAATCATTTGAAACATTAGACGATAAAGCGTCTTTAGTTTGACTAGAAAATACAGGATTTACTATAACTGAATTTAAGAATATAGTTATTTTATCTTTAATAAATGAATCTCTAATTTTAGCAGATTTATATTTTCGTTTAATTGCTTTTTGCATATTTTCAATTATTTGTTTTACTAAGTGATCTACATGTTTACCTCCATTTTTTGTATGTACACCATTAACGAATGATATATGTTTAAATTTATCATTTATACTATTAGTAATAATAAATTCTGATGGGCCGCATTTTTGTGTTATATAATCTTGACTTTTGTCAAAATATAATTTAGCGTAATCTTGGAAAGTATTTATTTCAATTAATTTTTGGTTAAAATGTAGTTTCACATTAGATATAACACCTGCAATATCATATGCTCTTTTATGAAATAATGCTTTTATATCTTCAGTTAATGAGTTAAATCCAAATCTTTCATAATCTGGTGTAAAAGTAATTTTAACATAGTCTTTACTGGAGTATTTTTTAATTTTTGGTTTATTAATTTTGCTTAAGTTATTTTCAAATATTTGTGTATAATTTAATTTATTTTTTGAATCACCTATTTCAATTTCAAATAATTTAGAATATATATTTGTTAATTTAGCACCTAAACCATGAGTACCAGCAGTAATTCGTTTTTCTTCAGTGAATGTTGATGATGTTAATAAATGTCCAAATACTAATTCAGGTAGATATATATTATTTTTTTTATCTATAACAACTTCTACACTTGATCCATCATTCATTATAGAAATAGTATTATCAGTAATATCAATATGTATATTTTTTACGTTTTTATTTCTAATAGCTTCATCATATGAATTTGATATAATTTCATCATAAATTTTATATAATCCTGAGGAATATTCGATTTCTTTTTCTATAATCTTATTATTCATAAAAATATCCATAACTGACTTTTCTTTTTCAATAGATCCTATATACATACCTGGGCGTTTTAATACGTGTTCAATTTGTGATAATTTAGTATATGTTTTCATTAAATATAATAAGATTATTATTTTTAATACTTATTATCCAAATATAAAATACCTTGTTGTTGTCTTTGTTTAATTGACATTAAACTAATATCCTTTAATAAATTTTTATCTAAATTATCAATAATTTTATAGTCACAGAATGTATTTAAAAAATAATCTACATTTCCATATAATTTTTTTACAAAATTATTACCACTTTGATAATTACTTATATAAATAGATTCTTGTTCATGAATTAATTTTAATAAATAATCTCTTGTGAAATCTTGCCATCCCTTAAATTTACTATTTTCATGAAATGACTCTCTTAACATAAAAATTATTTGAATTATTGGATGCTCAATATCTTCATTTATTGTAATATCATTTTGGTTATTAACTACATTAATACCCTTTAATATTTTTGATTTTTCATATATATATAATTTATCAAAATTTAATTTAAATATTGTGCGTTTCATTTTAAAAAATATATTTAAATTAATAAAAATATAAATATTTCAATTTATATTTAAAGGCTTTAAATATATTTTCATTTCTATATATATGAATGATGATAATAGATTTTCAATAGTATTGTTAGAGAAGGATATATTAGAATATAGAGAGTATAAGGAAGGATATAATAAATATGAAAAAAAATTAAAATCATGGATGTCTTTAGTTTATGGTGTACAATATGAGAAAAAAAGAAATTTTTATTATAATAAATATCTTAAAAAGATGAGATATTTAGAAAAAAAATATAGATGCAATAATATTTATACAGAATATCATTCTCAGCTTGAAGGTAATAATGCATTGCCATCATATGATGATGTTAATATACCACAAGCGGTTGTTATTCCTAGTGCACCATCTTTTAATCAAATAAATTCAACATCAGAATATAATTCTAATTTAACTTATTAAAAATAATAGTAATTATTTTTAATTAAAAGTCACTAAAGTATAGTTAATGCTTTTTATATCTAAAATATTTTTGAAAACTCAATATCATTTTCTACTAAAGCATTTTCTAAAATATCATATATTGTATCAACTATTTTTACTTCAAAATTATCTCCTTCTGGTGATAAATCGTCTTTTCTCATTTTTATAAGATCTTCTTCATTTTCTCTAGGTATTAATGCGAGAGTTACACCAGCCTTTTTAGCACCATTTAATTTAGAAACTAATCCACCAATTTGTTTAATATTACCATTTAAATCAATTTCACCTGTCATTGCAACTGTATTTTTAACTGGAATACCACTCAATTGAGAGAATATACCTAATGTAATAGCTCCACCAGCAGATGGTCCATCTTTAGGTGTTGCAGCTTCTGGTGTATGTATATGTAATCCCCATGCTCCATTTTCTTTCCAATCATCTTGTATTTTATTTTTCATTTCTTTTGGTAATAAATTCCATGCAATAGTTTTAGCACAACTCATTGATTCTTTCATTACATCACCTTGTTGTCCAGTTAATACCAAACTAAATTTAGTTTCTGAGTGAGTTTTTCCAGCTTCAATTATAGTTAAACCTCCAACACCTGCAGTAGTTGCATATAAACCATTAACCAAACCAACACCAGGATTTTTTGCAATTTTCTTAAATGTAATTTTAGGTTTTGTAGATAGTACTTCTTCTATTTTTTCTCTTGGAATAGTGTATGGCATCTGTATATTTTCTCCATATAATCTTTCTAAATTAATTACTCTTAAAATTTCCACTAATTTTTCTTTTAATTTTCTAACACCTGCTTCATAAGTATATGAATCAACTAAATGAATAATATCATCATCTGATATTATAATATCATTTTTTTTATAACCTAAATTATCTAAAATTTCAGGTAATAAAAAGTCCTTAACTATTAAAATTTTATCTTTTGTAATCAATGGATTAATTCTTATTTCAGTAATTCTATCTCTTAAAATAGGATCTATTAAACTTGTATCATTGTATGAAAATATAATTAATGCCTTAGATAAATCAATATCTATACCAGAAAAATATTTATCACTAAATGTATCATTTTGTGTTTGATCAGTAATATGAGTTAAAATACCTGTTAATTCCCTTCCATGTTCTGTATGACTAATTTTATCAACCTCATCAAAGAAAATTATTGGATTCATACATTTAGAATCCATTAAAACATCTACTATTTTACCCCAAACTGCACCTACATATGTATATCCATGACCCTCCAAAACAGAACCATTTGTAGATCCACCTAAGGGTATAAAAGAAAATGGTCTAGATTCACCATCTGCATCTTTTAGACATTTACATAATCCTCTTTTAGCTAAGGTAGTTTTACCTACACCTGGAGGCCCTTGAAATCCTAATATAGCACCTGTAGTTTTTCCACTAATCCATTGACCAATAATACTTTCAATTTGTTTCTTTCCTTCATCATTACCATATACAGCAGTATCTAATGTTGCTCTTACATCTTTAATATAATTTTTTCTGTTTTGTTTATATTCATCCCATTCAGTAGATAATAATTTAACATGTTTCATTAAGTTACGTTGATTATCTAGATCATCCATATTAAATTCTGTTGAATTATTTAGGCATTCATTTAGTAAATTAATGTAACATTCTATTTCATAATCAGTTTCTGGTAATCCTATTTTTTCTAATCTTTCATGTAAAACTTCATTATTTTTCTTTACTAAATCATTAAATTTCTCTACTTTTTGAATAAATTCTTTAATAAATGAAATAATAGCATTTTCTTTATAAATACCAAATGGAATTTTTAAAAATCCATCTAACCATGCTTGTGCTTTATTATCACCTCCGCCACCAAATAATCCACCACCACTATTGACAGCTTTAAATTTTTCCATTGCTTTTGCTTTAATGTTATCACTTGTATTTAACATTGTAATTCTTTTATCATATGGTATATCTTCTTCTGTTATATTTTTTAATTTTTTAACTTCCTTATTAAATTCTTCAAATGCAACATCAAATAATTTTTGGACAGATATATGTAAACTCAAATATAATTGTTTTGCTTTACTAGCATCATCTTTTTTTAATAAAACATCATATAATAAACTTGCTAAACCTGCTGATTTAGGATCAGATAATATTAAAATTGTTAAAATTTCTCTTTGTTTTTCAAAGTTAGAATTCGAAAATGTAAATAATAAAGAACTTAAAGACATTGATTTGTAATACAAATGTTTTGAATTAGCATCTTTTACTAAATCTTTAATTTCTGATGGACTTAAAACAATGAAATTTCTTAAACTTATTTGTTTCAAATACTTATTTTTAAAAATATCTGACATAACTTCTAAATTTAGTAAATCATTTACTTCATTATTTTTTTTTTGAAAAATTTTATTATCTCTAATAATATTCATATTATCATTTTTAAAATAACCACTTAATGACATTACTTTTTTATTAATATAAATAAATAATCTTGCACCATGTATTTCTTCAATTATATTATTTTTTTTTGCAGCTAGTTTTTTAAAAAAAATATAACCATTATCCATATTACTTACATCAGTTAAATAATTAATTTTACTTTCTATCATACATGAAGTTGGAATGAATACATCATTATATAAATTAATCACATCAATCATATTTTCATTAATATCTACATCCCAATTTTCAGTGTAAAATAATTTTAACATTTCAATAATTGTCCCGGCACTTGACTTTAAAGTAAATTCCTTTAATTCCATTGTCAATTCTGTTATTTTTAATTTCATATCGTAAAATATTTCATCTTCTAAATCTTCTAATTTTATCTCTTTTTGTAAACTAGTATATTTCTCATATAATTTATTTACATTTGATAAATTCTTGTTATATTCTTCGCTTCCTATTTTTTTTATCATAAAGTTATTTTGAATATTATTTAAAGTACTAATTATTATCTTATACAAAAATAACATTTCGTTTTTAAGAAAGTTATAGAGATCCATTTTATGCTGAAATAAATTTTTTACATCTCTTAAATTATCTATTGTTTTTAAATCATCCATATTCTATAAATAACATAATAATTTTTTAACGGTTAAATTACGTATATTCAAATTTAAATCTTATTATATATATGCCTGAAGGACCGGAAGTTAAAAAATTAAGTCAATATCTAAATAAATTTTTCAAAAAAAATAAAATATTAAATTTTAAAATTTTTAAAGGTCGATATAGTAAAAAATTGCCTACGGGGTATGAAAACTTTATAAAAAATTTTCATTATAATGTTGAATCTGTTTTAAGTAAAGGTAAATTTATATATTTTACATTAAATAAATCATGTTATATATTTAATACTTTAGGAATGAGTGGATTCTGGACTACTGAAAAACTTAAACATTCAAATTTTATGTTTGAAACTGAAAAAGGACCATTATATTTTAATGATCAACGTAATTTTGGTACCATAAAATTTATATTTTCTGAAGATGAATTAAAAAATAAGTTATCTATTATTGGACCAAATATGCTAGATTTAAATATAAAACTAGATATTTTTTTAAAAAGAATGAATTTAAAAAAAAATAAAAATAAACCAATAGCTATTGTTTTAATGGATCAATCTATAATTTCTGGAATTGGTAATTATCTTAGGAGTGAAATTTTATATCTTGCTAAAATTTCACCTTATAGAAAAATAAATAGTAGTGATGATAAAGATAAAATATTATCACAATATGAATTAAAAAAATTATTTAATATTATTATTAAAGTAATTTGGTGTTATTATGACTTATCTAAAGCAATTAAATTTAAAATTATATCACAAACGGAATTACTTAAATTTAATACAAATAAAGATTTTTTTGTTTATCAACAAAAACAAGATATTTATGGAAATAATGTAATAAGAGAAAAAATTGGTGAAAGATCTATTCACTGGGTACCTGAAATTCAATACTAATTAAATATTTTAAGTAATACTCTAATCGATGACTTCCTACATTACCTGTAAGAAAATTATAAATATATGAACTACACAAATCTTTATAAGAAACTATATTATTATCATTATCTATCATATATTTATTCCTCTCATTACAATATCTATAGAAAGGAATCTTTATTAAAAAATCTTTCTGACAACACAATGTAAATGCATTTTCGACACTATCATTAAATTTCTTGGCAAAACAAATACTACCAACTAACGGACAAGCAAATGTTATACATTTTGAATTAATACCTTTATTCACTTTAAAATATACTGATGATAATTTAGCTATTGCACCTCCTAAACTATGTCCTGAAAATATTATTTCATTATTTAATTCTTTATTAACATCAATTATAAGGTCTATTTCAGATTGTAATCTATTAAATATATATAAAAAACCTTTATGAATATTACATTTAAAGTCTTTAGAATATTCTAAATTAAAATTTAAACAATTAATTTTATCAGTATTACTATTTATACCCGGAAATGAAATATATAATTTATTATCATATATACAATATAATATACTTGGTAGACCAATATCTAACTTATAATTTATTATGGGATTTAGATTATTTTTTTCAATAAATTCAAATGATTTTTTATTTGAAAAGCACTTTATATTATCTTTTGATTTTATGTAATTATTATCTAAATATGCCAAATTAGAAAAATAAATACACGCCTCTATTAAATTTTTCATTTACTGTTACTTAGAAAAAAAAATTAAATATAATTTTCAATAATAGTAAATAATATAATATTTATTAAATTTGCTAAAATAAAATTTACATCAAAAAATTGTAAACTCCACATTTCTTTTATTTGTAAAGTTTTAATTATAAAAGGAATAATATTTTCTAATCTTAAAACTTTATTATTATTTGAATCTGGTCTTATCCATATACCTCTAATTTTTGGATTTATTTCTAAATATAAAATCCATGTTATTATTGAAATTACTAATTTATAGCAAAAATTATATCTTATTTTACTAATAAAATTTATCATAATATATTATAATTATAATATATTATCATTAACTTACCACCATAATTTATCTTTATTTAATTCATCTCTATTAGGAATTTCATATATTTCAATATAATTATTAAATTTAATACATTTTAATTTTTTATGCCATTTTTTTATTTTATTATCAAAAATTTTATTTTTTTTATAATTATCTAATTTAAATCTATTATTTTTAATCAACATATTTAAATTATCATAATTCTCTACTTCCATTATTGGCTCAACTATTGTAGATTCACTTATTATATTATTACTTAATATTTTTAAATATATTAATAATATACCAAAATACCCTAAATATACTGAAGTTAAAACTATTTCAAACATAATTTAATTAACAAAATATATTTCACTTAAATCTATTACTTCAAAACATAATGGACAAAGAGTTTTATTAGACTCTTCAAACCATTTTAAAATACAATCATTATCAAATAAATGATTATTTATACATTTTACTATTTTATTATTAGGCATATCATGACAAATATTACATATTGAAATATCTAATTTTAACTTTAATATTTTAAATAAATTTAACTCATCTATTTTATCATAATCATTTAAAATTAAACTATTTTTTATATTCACAGATAAATTTATTGATTTCAAAAAATTTAATACTTCATCTTGATTATCATTATATTCTAATAAATAATATATAAACGTTTTATTTTCATTATCTTTTACATCTATATTAACTCCTATATCGATTAAATACTTTAATACTTCTACATTTGGTAAATTTGAAATACATCCTGCTGCGTAATGTAATGCATTATACTTTTCGATACTAATATTACATAAATCTTTATTATTTAAATGCATACATAAAAATTTAATTAAATCTAAATTCAAATCTCCTCTATTATCACATCCACATGCATACATTAAAGGAGAATCAAATTGTAAATCTTTTGCATTAACTTTAGCTCCTTTTTCGATTAATTTTTTAACAATATCAAAATTATTATTCATACATGCATACATTAAACATGTATTTCCATTAGAATTACATATTTTAACACACGCTTCTTTTGAAAGTAAAAATTCAATATAATTATTATTATTATATTTTGTTGCTAATAATAAAGGACTACTATTATCTATATTTAATGAATTAATTTCGTTACATAAACTAAAACATAAATCATAAAATGTATTATCATTACTTTTATAAATTGATAAATAATGTAAAATATTATTACCATTGTAATCGGTTTTACTAAAGTCGTAATTAATAGAATTTAAATATTTTAATATTTCTATTTTATTAGATTCAATTGTTTTATTATTTAATAGAAAATATACAATTGATTTATCTTCATTTTGATATCTTAATTCAAATTTTTTTTGTAAAAAAAAATCAATCATCTCTATATTTAAATTTATATTCATAAATAAATAACATATTGGAAATATTTTTTCTTTATAATAAAAGTTATGAAAAGAAACAATATTATTATATAAATTAATAAACTCTTTAATTTTTGAAAATGTATTAGTTTTTAATATATTCAAAAATTCTAAATATTTCATAAATACAGTTTTAAAATATAACTCAATATCATAAGGTGTATTTTCCGTTCCTACTAGGCCATCAAATAAAATATCTGTAATAGATGACATTATTATAATGTATCATCTTTATAAAGTTAAATTATTTATATTTAAAGATTATTATTAAATAATCGTTAAATTATTTATATTTAAAGATTATATAATATATATAATTATGTCATATTATAAGGATTTAGAAATTTTACCAACAGCATCTATGGAGGAAATATCGGTTGCATATAATAATATTATTAATAAGTTAGATGTAGATAATACACTTAGTGAAGAATTAAGATTAGATAATAAGATTAAATATAATAAAGTTTTTGCTACATTATCTAATTATAATTCAAGAAGGAAATATGATAATTTAATGGAAGAAAGTGCAAAATCAATAACTGCATATAATTCTGATAATTATTATTCGTATATATCGTTTAATAATACAGAAGATGATGATGAAGTATTAAATACTAATGAAAATGATGATAATAATATATTAAATAAGATTGAAAAATTATTTTTAGATTTAAATGTTAGATTAGAAAGTATAGAGAAAAAAATTTATAATAATGAAAAAATGAATAATAACTTTTATAAAGAAAGGAAAAAAATAAATACAAAATGGACAAAAGGTAAAAAAACAGTAAATATTGTAACAGATGTTAATAATAATGGTGAAATGAGTAGAAAACTAAAAACAATTGGATATGATTCTGATGGAAATGAGGAAATAAAATATAAGACAATAAATGCTAATAATTTTAGTAAAGATTTGTAAAAATTAACCAATGTAATATTTTAATATAATTTTAATTATGTTAAATTATTATAATCTTTTAAATGTTGGAATTAGTCCAGAATCTGATCTTAGTTCTATTCCAGAGTTAGATTCTGATTCAAGTTCAGAGGAATTACAACATTATCCAACTCAATTAATTTATTCTCCCATAATTAAACCAATAAAAACTAGAATAATTACTAAAAATATAATTAAATTTATATTTAGAGATGAAGGTAAAAAAGTAAAAAAATTAAAGATCTAATATAATATTAGTATTATATTAGATAATTTATGTTGATTGTGTTGGTATTAATTCAAATTCACATTTATTTGTTGAACTATCCCAATATCCATATGATTGAGTATTTGAATCTCTCAATCTATGACATCCAATACTTCTCATAATCTTCTGTGCAGTTTCATTTTCCCATTTATTTTTAGCATTTAATTTATTTGCTTCCCATTTATTTAATTCTACTAAATCTGATAGTAAATTTTTTACAAATCCTGGATCAGACTCTTCACCATTACCTCTTAAATAACTAGTATATTCTGTTATTTGTTCTTCATTAGGATTACTATTATCTGAATATATAGTATTATATTTTTCCATAAATGTATTGACATTTGTTGTTTTTGCATAGGTAAATCCTCTTGGATTTACACGATCATATATATCATATTTAGCTACTGTTTGTTCATAATTATATGCTTTATCCTTAAATTTAGGATGATGAGCATTTGCTGCTTCGGTTAATTCATTAGTTTGATTACCATCCTCTTTTAAAAATTCATTTGTATTTCCTTCGGTACCAAATTCTGGATTTCTTCTAGGATCATAAGTAAAATTACCATTTACATCTAATGCAAAATATTTATTTTTATCATTAATAGCATCTTCTAATTCAATATGTGTACTTGCTTCAGTTAATTTACCTATTTCAGAAACGTAAATTTCAATATAATCCTCTGGTAAATCTTTTACCTCTACGGTTTGGTCACTAGTAGGTACAGTATTATTTGCTAATTTATATAAATATACATATCCACTATTTAATTTATATTTTGGCTTATCACCTGATTCATTAATTTTATTTAAAGTAGGATCATTTAAATCTGTTATTTGAACAAATAATCCTTGACTAACATTATGTAGAGGTACTTCTTCCCCTGACACAATTTTTGTTTTAATTGTAGTTCTTACAGGTGCAATAGCAGAATCTATTCTTCCAGATGGATCATCTAAATTTTTTAAATATCTCGTTTTTATAGTATCTAAATCTATATTGTCAAAATTAGTATTATCTGTTGCTGTTAAATTTCTTAACTCAAATTTAGTATGATCTTCTAAATCATCGTCATTACAGTTTCCAGGTCCTCCTGAACAAATAACTGCTCCGCTATCATCTACACAATTTCCATTATCGCCTTCGATTTTACAAACTCTTTTTAAATATTTGCCATGGGCAGCTCCACATGCTGGAAATGTAAATTGTTGATTACTAAAAGGATCTGTATTGTCAGTATCTTTTGCACATTTAACAACTTGATTTAAATCTGTATGACCACATCTTTCAGATACAGTTTCTGCTGTAGTTGTTGTAGTAGTTTCCTCATTACCTGAAACTCTATTAAACCAATTCAAACTTTCTTCCCAACTTCTATTTACAACCTCCTCTGTTACATTATCTACAGTATTTTTATAACATTGTCCTGCAGGTAAAGTATCAGTTGCTGCCATTCCCCATCTATTTAAATTTTCACGATTTATTTCATTTATTGTTCTATCATCAGGATAATTTTTAATTGCATCTTTCATATTTTTTACAGATGCTGTATCATTTGTTGTATCTTCTACTAATATATTAGAAAAGTTTTCATATGACATACAATTTGCTGTTGCAAAATATACAATGGTAAGCATTAATGCACCTTCAAAGTTAATAGTACTTAAATATGCGATTGATGATAATACTATCATTTTAACAATAGGTTCTTTTAATAATTTTTTAAATTGGTTTGGTACCATATCTGTTAAACAAGCTATATATATAACAATACCAACACCAATATACATTTTAGTATTCTCGTCCTGTATTATAGAATTTAAAAATCTATCAAACATTATATAATTATATAATATAATAAATTTATTTTATTTAAAATATTATTTATTAAATATTTTTTAATATTTAATAAATTTATAATTTTAATCTTTATCTATATTAATGAACGTTAATAAATGGGGTCCTGGTGGTTGGGAATTCTTACACTCCATAACTTTTAATTATCCTCTCGAAGATGAAGTTAATTCAACTCATCAAGAAAACTATAGAAATTTTTTTAAATCTATTGGAGATATACTACCATGTAAATATTGTAGAGAATCCTATCAAATTTATTATAAATATATTCCCATTAATGAATTTTTAGATTCAAGACAAGGTGTTGTTTATTGGCTTTATAAAATACATCAACTTATAAATGAAAAAATATTTAATTCTAATGCATCTTTAGAAGATGTTATACGTAAATATGAAGATATGAGAGCAAAATGTGGAAAAATGTCACGTGATGGTGATAAAGATAAACAATATAAAACATGTCAAGATGAACCAAATTTAATTGATCAGGAATATTTAACTAATTTTTTAATTAAAGCAAATTCTTATGAACCAACATTTGAAAAATTAAAAAAAAAATTATATGCA
>CESM01236431.1_pt1 | contig 14162 bp, 15 predicted proteins | sample 361421 | NCBI WGS metagenome assembly CESM01 (sample SAMEA2622219, study PRJEB7988) | marine metagenome | isolation source: saline water (ENVO:00002010), including | reverse complement strand
ATTAACTACTTCTTGAGGATTATTTGCTAATAATATTCTCCAAGGCATAAAGTTTATTTCTTCCCCAAATTCAAACATACTATTTTTATAATCTATTGCAACATCTTCTAATGATGCTTGATCTACAAAACGCGATTTTACTGTATGTTTTTTCCAACATAAAGGTATTTCTTTATTTTTTGTCCATACACAACCTCCATTATAATAACCTACTTCGTCTGTATTTGATTTTCTAACATAATGTGGAGATAATCCCAACTCTTTAGTGTGATCTATACAATTAATTGGATTAACTATTAAAACGTCAGAATCTAAAAAAATTGTGTCTTTCTCAAATTGTAAAGCATATGACATTATATCAGCTTTATTATTCCAAAATTCTTTGATAATATTCATTTGTTCCATTTTTTGCCTATTTAATCCTGTATATTTATCTAAACCTACTACTATTTTTATATCTAAATTTGGTTTTAATGTCAAATTATCTAATTCTTCTTTTGTTTTAGTATCTAACATACAATAAAATTTTGCACCTGGATGGTGAATACTTAAACTATATGCTAATCCAATAAATTCAAAATAACATGTATGAGAACACATGGTACAAAAAGACGCAGGCTCTGACATAATAATAATATAAAAAAATTATTTTTATATTATTATTTATCTTCTATATTAAAATTATAATAATTATTCATTATTTTCACAACTTCTTCCCATTTAATTCTTTCATCATTAAAAGCCGTCCCATTGCCTTCATAAAAAGAATTTAAATAAATTATCATTATATTATTTGAATTATACATTATTTTTGGATCTAAATTATAATCAAATAATGGTAAAATAAATAGTAAATGAGTATTATACTTTATATTAAATTTTAATAGAAAATCTATATCAATATAATTATTTATATTATCATCCATATAATTTTGAATTTTATGAATACAAAATAACATTAAAGAAGATGATTTATTATTTAAATTATATAATAACCTGTTTGCTCTTAATGAAATTTTATCAATTTCATTATTTAAATTATGATGATTCCATAAACATATTTTTTCCCAATTATGAACAATATTAGTTTCTGAAATGTTATTTAAATTTTTATTAATAAATACAGGCGTAGTAAAAAATTTATCAAATAATTTAATTTTATCAGATTCTATAATTATATAATCAAAATAATTATTAAAACTATTATCTATAAAATTTAAAGCCGATTTATAATCTATCAACATATATGAAAATGGAGATGAATATTTACGTAAATTATTTGATTTTAAAAAATCATCATTATTACATCTATAACCTATTGAATAAATGTTTGTTATGTTTATCATTTATATATAAAAATATAACTTACTATTTAAGTTTTTATATTGTATATATATTCTACATTACATCTATATCTATATAAACTTGTTTCATCTTCATGACAATGAGAAACTAATATATTATTACTCAATAATGACGCTGAAGCAGCAAATGAAGAAAATTTAGGAACCATTAATATTTTTTTACTGTGTACCAATGAAAAATAATCTTTATATACTGTATCATCTATAATATTTAAAAAAGGATCAACTATATGATAATTTTTATTTAAATTATTAATTAAATAGTTTTTATACTTATCGTCATCGGATGCAATAAAAATATTCATTTCGTCTGACATATTATTTAAATAGTTCAATGTTTTTTTTAATTTATCTATAAAAAAAGCATATGTAAATTCATCTTTGCCTCTGTTATTTAACTTATCTGTACTTCTTATATGAATTGAAATATAACTTATATCTATATTTATGTCTTGAAAATATTTTATATTTTTAGCTGCATTTATCATTTGATGATTATTATAATTACCAAAATTTAATTTTATATTTTCACAATCATTCAAATGTGTATCTTGAATTAAAATATTTTTACAATTTAATAAATTATTGTAACTTCTAAAATTATATTTATTATTCCAATAATAATTACAAGATATATCATTTTGTATACAATAACATTCTAAATTTATTAATTCTTCTATTCTATTTCCTAATCCATCTGGTCTACCATTAAATTTTAACATTATAATATTTTCTCAAATGTTATATTTAAATTATTATTTTACAATATTATATATTTAAAAACCAACCTTGGTCTAAATTTTGACAAACATTATTAAAATTACCTCTATATAACATTATCCATATACTACAGTTTCCAGTTCCACATATAACATATTTACATTTAGACATTATAATTGTTATTGCTAAATAGTATTTTGAAAAAATTTTATTTGTATCTTTCATTACTTTATCAACTGTATCATTGCATTTTTTCATATGTCTAATATGATTGTTTAAATAAAATGAATTATTTGGATATTTATTAGTAAAATATTCTATAAATTCTGTCTCATCTGATTGAATTAAAAAAATTATATTTGGATTTTTTTCTAATATTTTTTTTGAAACTGTATAAAATTCTTCGTATCCACATATTTTATACTCCCTGTTTTTATCATTTCCTCTATAAAACAATACACATATATTATTATATTCTATCTTGTATTCATTTTTAATATCATCAATAATTTTAACTATTTCTTTTGCAGGTGAAAAATATTTAATTACAAATGGAACTATATTAGTATAATCTAATAATTTATACATTAAATATTGATATTGGTCTTTATAGTTAATTACATTTTTAGTGTTAATATTAAAGTTAATATTATTATAATTTTCAAAATACTCAAAAGTAATATCTGCATTTATATCATCTTTATTTTTATACCATTCAAATTGTTTACTTGAATCTACATTTGGTAATTTTTTGTATTTATTATAATATTCAATAATATTATCTAATTTAACAGAACAACAAGAAAAAAAACCAGCATTATGATTTGTATATAATATATTATTATCTAAATATCCACCTAGTTTAAAGTTAGACATAGTTTATAATATTCTTTCAAAAGTTATATTTAAATTTTTATTTTCTAATATTTTGTAATTATTATTTTGCAATCGGTTTACTAATTTTTGTGTTAAATTATTAGGATCTTTGTTTTTTAATAATAAATCAAATTCTATACATAAATATCTTGGATATATTTTATCATCTAACATATTGTTAAGTACATCTATTTCTGATCCTTCTATATCTAATTTCAATAAATCAATTTTACTATGATTATATTCTTTCATAATATTTTTAATAGAATCAACTTCTACTTCATCATAATCATTTCCAAACATATTTTTAACTAAAGATTGAGAAACATAATTTGGATTTGTTTGTCGATAAAATTTTAATCGTGTTTTTTCTGTATATAAACCTTTATTGATATAAAAATAATTATCAAAATCAGGATTTAAATCTATTATATTATATAAATAATCGGGTTGAATATTACCAGTAAAATTATTTATTTTTGTATTATAAAATTCTTTAACTTCTTCATAATGTTTTATTGCACGCTGTGTTGGATCTATTAAAAATATTTTGCAATTATATTTATCTTCTAATTTTAAATCAAAAGACATATCTTCTCCTACACCACCAGAATAAATAATACTATTATTATCTAAGCTTGCATCTTTAGGTATTGACCAACCACCATAATTAGTTCCCAATGATTCCATAATATTATATTAAATAATATGGAATAATGTTTAATTACTTATTATTGAATTATATTTTCTAAAAATCCACAACAACTATAATATTTTTCCCATATTTGTCTATTCTGTTTTTGTATATTATATAATTTATCTTTATTATTTTCATAATAATCTTTTATGATTTTTATTAAATCTATATTATTTTTCATTATATCTATTTCTTCAATTACTACTCCTACTGAATTTAAATCATATTTATCTTCAAAAGGATAAACTGAATCTGTTTTTATTAATATTGGTATTCTTCCCATCATCATTACATCATAAAAACGATAACTAAAATTACCAGCACCTCTATAACAAAAGGTAAATAAATTATTATTTATATTTTCAATATAATCTTTTCTTGCTTTTAATTTATCAATACCTGGTGCCCAAAAACCATTTCTTAAAATAAAATTTGTTTCTATATTACTATTTAAAAATAAATTTAAATATTTATCACGACCATGAATTTTATGACCACAATACCCAATTGATAATTTTGGACTATGTAACAAATTATTATCATAATAATCAGGTGAAAAAGCAGGTAATGAAAATTCATTTTCATTTTTTGTTGATTTATTAAAACTTGTTCTATAAATTTTTATATATTGACTATAAGGTAATAATGGCTTATCATAATCATCATTAAAAAATATATATAATGGTTTTTTCAAATTCTGTGATAAATTAAATAAAACGTTAAATTTATTATCATTTGCACCTGCAAATTTATATGGAAATACTATAATATCACAATCCTTAATATTATCTACATAAATAAATAATTTATTACATGTTTCAATAACATTATTATATCTTGATTCTCCTTTAAAATTATAATTATGTGGTTCTATAGTTAAAGAATTATAATTATTTAGAATACCAAATAATATAATTTGTTCAGACGAAAATTTAATATTATCTTTTAATGTAAAAATTTTTATCATAATCTATATTAAAATATAGAATTTATATTTAATATTATATATTAAATATTAATTAAAATTATTTTAATTAAATGTTGCTAATTTCATATCATTTTCATGATTAAATGACAGGCATATTTTTAATTCTAAAATATTTTTAATATCATATAATTTAATATTATAGAATTAAGCTCTTTTTATTACAATATCTTCTAAATCCCATAAAGTTTTTATCAAATTATTATGTTCTTTTAGTGATTTTACATACCATATTTTCTTAAAAGTACTATATTTAGATATATCAAACCAATCACATGGTATTACCATACATTCTTTTTGGACAAAAAAAAATACGAATCATTTGTTACATTATAAAATAATTTATATAATCTATATTTGGTCTTGTTGGTCAAGAAATTAATAAATGAATACTTTTATTGTTCATTATCTTTAATATATTTTTCTATATTTTTTTATTTGATATACTAATTGTTACCATAGTTATATTTATTATAAATATATTTAAATATAATATTTATTATAAATATTTAAATATATTTATTATAAATATTATATTTAAATATGTATAAAATAAATATTTAAATATATTTATTATAAATATTATATTTAAATATGTATAAAATAAATAAAGGACTGACAGAATGGCATATAGACAATAATTCTTTTTTTAAAGAATTTATTAATAAATGTCAAATATTTAATATTAATCCACAAAATGTCCAATTTCATTCTCAACAAGATGAAGATAAATATATTATTCAATATTTATTAAAAGAAAAAATTTCAGATGGTACTTTTTTAGAAGTTGGTGGTTGTGATGGAATTTTATATTCAAATACTAAAACATTAGAAGATTATTTTAATTTTAAAGGTATTTTAATAGAACCACAAAAACATTATTATGATAAATTAATATTAAATAGACCAAATTGTCATTGTTATAATTTTGCGATTAGTGAATCAAATAATACAGATGTTGATTTTATTGGAAATAATGCTGCGGGCGGAATTATTAACACAATGACAAAATCACATTTAAATCTATTTGTCAATAATTCTACATATAAAGTTAAAAATAATACTATGAAAAATATCATCAAAGACAGTTGTTTAAATTATATTGATTTTATGATTATAGATGTAGAAGGGGGAGAACTAGAAGTTCTTAAAACTATTGATTTTAACTTTCCTATTTTTTGTATAATCATAGAAGCAGCATCAAATGAACAAGAAAAAAATATTATATTTGGTAATTATTTAAAAAGTAAAAATTTTACATACAAAGAACGACAAAGAGGAAATGAAATATGGATAAATTTAAATTATTTTAGAAAACATTTATTTAATTATTAGATATATATTTTTCTATCATTTTTTTATGTTCATTTGCTAATTTATGTGTTTTTTGTCTTAACATATTTACATTATTTGCAAATAACATATTATTATTAGTAAAATTTTTATCATTATTTATATCATATCTAGGTTGTCCTCCTAAATTAATAGCTAAATGTTTATTCAGTGGGTATAAATATTTTGGATAGTATACCATATTGTACCAGTCATCACAACACCAATTTTTAATTTCAATTGGAAAATACCAACCAAAAATTTCCATATGTTTACGAGATACAAATGATTGTGTTAATATTCTATTATTATTATTTATTGGACCAGTCAATCCTATATCATTATGATTTTTTAAAGTTTTTATAGAATCTATTACCCAATCTTTTGTTTTAAATTCAATATCATCTCCACATTGATAAAAATAATCACAGTTTTCATTGTAGGCAATTTTAAATAATTCATTCCACATTAAGGTTGCGTGGCCTTTGGGTATTTTATTATTATCGAAAATAACGAATTTAATATCTATATTTTCTTTTATTTTTTTAAATCTTAAAAGTTCTTCTTTTGCTTGTGGGTTATCAAATATTCTATCATTTTTATCTATACCTATATAATAAATATAATCATTTATTTTATCATTATTTATTGATATAAATGACGATTTAAATGTTATATTATATAAATATGAATCTTTTATAGTTTTCCATTCGTCTCGTTTATTGCTAGTTGCTAATATTAAAAACCCTATTTTTTCAAAATGTTCTTTTGTTTGGTTCATTATTTATTAATGGTATTTGATATTTTTATATTTTTTTATATATATTAATAATAATTAAATAATGTCAAAAAAAGAAGATAATAATAAAGATTCGGTTTCAGATATAGATGATTCGATGGTTAACTATTATGCTGAATGGTCTTATCAACATGAAAACATTTTAGTTGAATGGGCGGATAAAGCAATTTGTTATAGATGGCTACATTCTATGTCTCATAATTCTTATGCATCTAAAACTAGATGGTTTACTATACCAGTTATAATAATGTCTACATTGACCGGTACAGCTAATTTTGCACTTGAAAGAGTACCTAAAGCGTATATTCCATATTATTCAATTGGTATAGGCGCAGTTAATATTATTGCAGGAATAATAACTACTATTCAACAATTTCTTAAAATTAATGAATTAAATGAAGCACATCGTGTAACATCTATTGCGTGGGATAAATTTTATAGAAACATAAAATTAGAGTTAGCTAAATCTAGAAAAGAGAGAGTACATGCATATCAAATGTTAAAAATTTCTAAAGAAGAGTTTGACAGATTAATGGAAACTAGTCCATCTATTAATCCTAAAATAATCAAATTATTTTATAAAACTTTTTCAGGAGGAAATATAAAAAAAAACAAAGAATTAAATGATAAACAAGTTACATTTGATGAAATGTTTAAACCTGAAATATGTAATTATTTACAAAGTACAAGACATGCTGTTTATAGAGAACCCCCTATAGAACCTGAAAAAAATAATAAAATGACAAAAACAATAAATATTGTTAAACAAAATAATATAGTTGAAAAAAATAAAAAATACCAAGAAAATTATAATAAAGTTGATTCATTTGTTGTAGATTTTTCAAAAGAATACAATCGTAAACCAAGTAAAATTGAAATTGAAGATAATTTATCTGATTGTATTCCTTATGATACATTTAATAAAATCATAAAAGATTTTGAATTACAGAATTAAAAATGTTATAACATTTTTATAACATTTTTATAACATTTTTAATAACATTTTATTTTTAAATTAATAAAAAATATTATTATCATCTTTTTCTAAAAATATATTAAATATTAATATTGCAGATATCCAGAGACTTATCGGAAGATAATATTCAGGTTTAATATCAAAAAATGTAGAAATTAAATATATAGTAAAATATGCAATTACAATTCCAAGAATCGAAAATAGTAAATTATACATTTATTATATATAATCTTAGAAATTAGTTTATAAAATTAAAAATAAATATAAAAATATTTATTTTTTTTCTCTTATACTTATAACTGATTTTTCTTTTATTGGTCTATTATCCAATAAAAATTCACTTACATGTTGTGAATCTACTTCTGGATAATTTGTAAAATATCCATCTAACATTTTTAATAAATAATCTTTATTTATAGGAGCTTTTATCTTATTTTTTCTATGAACCAATTTTCCATTTTTTATATCTATATCATCTATATCATTATTTTCCATTATTTTTATTAATGAATTTGAAATATTCTGTTTTTTTGTACGTAATTCTTTTAATATTTTTTGTGTTTCATTCATTTTGTTGTTAATTATTACCCATTCTTTTATCATATTTACTAATAATTCTTTATCTGACATAATATAGATTAAACTAATATATAAATTTATATGTATATTTTTTTAATTAATATTATTTATTAATATTAATTATTAATATTAATTATTAACCTATTAATTAAATCTAGTTTATTTCCTGTTTTTATTAAATTATTATTACTTAATATTTCTTTTAATTCTTTTATAGTTTTTTTATTGTAAGCTTTGTAAATTTCATCTGGTATATCTTTTAACATGTTTTCTTGTAATTTAGTTAGCCCCATATGTTTATTACATAATAAACCATGACTTGTTTTGCATGCATTATTTCTACATAATTTACCATTTTTTACATATTCACATGAATAAGTATTCATAGCATATTGTATTGGATGTGTTACACCTAATAATGGTTTAACAGAATAATATTTATAATAAGGTAATAATTTATTATTTATAGTTCTACAATATGGACATTTTATTTCATTTATTTTAAGTTTAGAATTATCTAATATTTTTTTTGTTTTTTGATGTACTACCTCATTATGTAAAGGTAAATAGTTAAATTTATGTCCACAACTCAACTTTATATAATTATCTTCTAAATTTTCGTTGGTTATGAGACATAAATCTTCAATATTTGTATCATTTGTATCATTTGTATCATCTTGTAAAAATTCTTTAAATAAATTATAATTATTTATTGAAGTCATAAATATTTTATATTAATATATTTAATATATTTAATATTTATATTGAGATTTAATAAAAATTAAATATTAAATATTAATCTTTAATTTTTATATTTATATATTATATCATATACTATTATGTATGATAAAACAGATTGGGGAAATACAATATGGTATCTTTTTCATACGCTAATTCATAAAGTTGATCCTGAAAAATTTATTCATGTAATTAAAGATTTTGAGTTCATTATTAGAAATATTACTACAAATTTACCATGTCCAGAATGTGCTAAAGATGCATATGAAATTGTAAAAAAAATTAATTTTTCCAACATTACCAAAAAGGATGAATTAAAGTTATTATTATTTAATTTTCATAATAAAATAAATTTAAAATTAAAAAAAGATTCTTTTGATTTTTCAAATTTAGATAATAAATACGATAAAGCTAATTTTCAAATAATTTATAATAATTTTAATATTATATTTTCTCAAAATACAAATAATAGCAAATTAATGAATACTTCATTTAATAGACAAATTTTATTAAATAAAATTAATATATCAATTAATAATATTGCCAATAATTTCACCCCATAAAAATATTATATTTACTTTTTATTTTGATGTTTGTCTAGTACATTTAAATTTTGTTTTAGAAGGTTTATAACATTTTTCAGCATCTGAATTAGTTTTAAAAATATAAACTAATTCTTTACTATTTGACATAGATACAATACTTATATATATAAAAGCAAATATAATACCTACTAATAATGCTAAAATTATACCAGTTAAACTTGCACAATTCTGATGCCATTCAACTGCTCCTGTAATTAATGTAATTGATAATAATGTAACTAATAATCCAGGGTTAGAATCTGAATATAAAACATACATAGGATATATCATATAGGTTGAAATGAATGATAATAATGTAACACTTGTTGATGGGGAAGAATATATTTCACCTCCTATTGATACTGTAAATGGTAGAGGTAATAAATTACATACTGGATTAGCATCATTTGGTTGTCTTAATTTAAGAATATATTTTAATATTGTATTTAATATTGTAACAAATGTTAATCCTAATAAAAATAAAAGGCCTTGTACTAATGATGTTGGTGATATTATTATATACATAATAATAAAAAATGTAATTAAAAAAGGACTCATAAAAGCCAACATTTTAAATAAGTTAGTTAAAGTAAGTGTAATATATGGACTATTTGTTTGTGACATTTTATATATTACTATTATAATATATAAAAATAAATAATTATACAATTATTTTTCTAGATCAACATATATTTTATTACATCTGATATATGTTCTACTTCATAAAAATCATAATTATCTATATCTAAATCTTTATTATGTTTTTCATAAAATAATTTAAAATCTTTCGAATTATCTTTTGGGTATAAAAAACTTTTTACACCAGCCTTAATACCCCCTAATATTTTTAAATCTAATCCTCCTATAGCTGTTACATATCCTTGCAAATTAATTTCTCCTGTTATAGCAAACTCATTTTTTATTTTTTTATTAATAAGCAAACTATACATAACTAGAGTTATTGCTGCACCCGCAGATGGACCATCCTTGGGTGTTGCACCTTCTGGAACATGAATATGTATACCTTGTAATTTTGTTTCTTCAAAATCTTTTAATATTTTTTTATTCTGTGCACTAGTTAATAGTGAAATAGATAAAGTTTTTGCTACATTCATACTTTCTTTCATTACATCTCCTTGCATACCTGTTAATTTTAATTCTAACAAATTATTTGTTGAAAATAATTTACTTTCAATATGTAATATACCACTATTACCATATGCATTAGCCCACAAACCATTTATAATACCCACTTTTGGTATACTATTAATTTTTAAATATCTTATAAAATGTCTCTCGTATAATATATTTTCTATTATATTTATTGTTATTACTACTGGTATATCATATTTCTGAGTTTTTTTTAATAAATCTAAATTTATACTTGATATTAATTCAAATAAAATTTCTTTTAATTTTCTTACCCCTGGTTCATTTGTATAATTCTCTATTATATATTTAACTAAATTATCATCAAATGTTATTATATTTTCAATACCAAATCTTCTATAAAATTCTGGTAATAAATAATCTCTTGTTATTATTAATTTATCTTCTAATAATAAATTATCAAATTTAATTCTATGTATTCTATCCAATAAAACTTTATCAATTAAATCTACATCATTATATGAGAATATAAATAATGCTTTTGACAAATCTAAATCTATATTACTAAAATATTTATCCTGAAAGCTATCATTTTGTGTCGTATCTATTAAATGAGTTAATATTCCTATTATTTCTTTTCCTTGTTCTGTTTTACTTACTTTATCTAATTCATCTAAAAAAATTATAGGATTCATACATTTATTATCAATTAATATATCTACTATTTTACCCCAAGTTGATCCAACATAAGTATAATTATGCCCGTCTAGTATACTTCCATTTGATGAACCTCCCAGTGCAATAAATGAAAATGGTCTACTTTCGCCATTTGTATCTTTTAAACAATTTGCTAACCCTATTTTTGCTAGAGTTGTTTTTCCCGTGCCCGGCGGACCTTCAAAACCAAAACAATAACCTGATTTTTCACCATTTATCCATTGTCCTAAAATTCTTTCTATTTGTTTTTTTGCATTTAAATGACCATGAACAGCATTATTTAATGTACTATTAAATTTAGTTATATATTCAGTTATTTCATTATTTTTTTGCATTATTATTTTTATAACTTTATCGGTTGTTATTAAATAATTATAGACTTTATTTGAATTTATATATTCATTTTCTATTAAAATATCTTTTAATAACTCTAAATTATTTTTATTATTTTCTACTAATGTTTTTATTGAATCTCTAATTATATTTATTTTACTATTTGAACTTACAATTTTTCCAGTATCTATATTATATTTTTTACATAACATTATTATGGAATTTAACAATAAAACTAAATTTTTTTTCTTATTTTGTAACAAATTATTTATCACACAATTTATTATATTTATATAAATAGGTTCTAGATTTTTTTCTATTGTATCTACTATATTTAAAATTTCTAAAGAACTATAACTTTCTTTACATAATATTTCATTTATTAAATCCAAAAAATTTTTTATATAATTATTATCTATTGCATTTATATTTAATTTTTTTAATGGTTCTGTTAAATAAACAAATAAATTATTTATTTCATCTTTTTTTGTTAAAATATATTCTTCTTTATAAATTCCAAATGGTATTTTTAGTAATCCATCTAAATATTGTCTCGCCTTTGATCCTGAATCTTCTGATTTAGATTTTATTTCTTTTAATTTTTGCATGGCTTTTTCTTTTACATTATCACCCACTTTCATTAAACATATTTGTTGTTCCAATGGTATTTTATTATTATCAAAATTTGATAAATTTGTTGTATATTCTATAGTTTTATACATTGCTTTTTTAAAATGTTTCTTACATTCTATTGGTAAACTATCATACAATATCTTTTGTTCAGTTGAATCATTTGATGATTGGACTTCTATTGATAATAAATCATATAATAAATACGCTATATATTGATATTCTTGTTTATAATTATTCATTAATAATTGTATTATTATATTTCTCTGATTATATAATTCTGATCCTACAAAATCTTGAACTATATTATTTATATTTTTATTACCAATTAAAGTTATCTGATTCATCATATTGATATATTTATTAAATAAATCTTCATCATTATATATCAAGTAATCTTTTATTGATAAATTATTATAAAAATTTATCCATGAACTTTCTAAATATTTTTCATTTTTATTATTATTAATTACATAATTATTTAAAATACTTTTTCTATTTTCTATATAAAATTCGTTTATATTTAACATTATTAAATTATCCACTAAACAATTTACACATAATGTTTTCTTATTAAATTCATCATGTATTATTACTTTTATACCATATACTCGCAAATTAAAATTTGTACTTGTTCTCAATAAATCTAAACATTCTAATTGTTCTGTTTCTTCTATTATTATTTTGTCATCTATTATTCTATTTTTTTTTATTGGTATTACTTGCGTGTTTTTATCCAAATCTATTTTTTTATTACGACTATATTTACCTGTCCAACTTATTATTTTATAATTTATTGGATGTAAATATTTTGTTATTACTTTTAATTTTTCATAATATTTATCTGATTTTAAATATTTATCTACTAATTCATTTGTTAAACATATTTTTAAAAATATATCAAAATCATATACTCCATAAATTTTTATTAATGATGATAAATTATTATTTATATATTGTAAATCATTAACACTACTTTCATTTGTTAAATTACTTATTAATATTATTATTTTTTCTATATTATCTAAACAATTATTATATTCATTCGAATTTATAATATTCATCAAATGCATATTATGTATTCCATGTTGTATTTTATTTAGTACTTCTTTAAAAAAAAAAATTTTTTCCGAATAATTATTTGACATTTCCTAATAATATTATTCTTATATAAAAATATATTATTTTTTTATGTTTTTATATATTTTTTATAATATTTTTACAATATTTTACTTTTTTTTTACAAATTTTTATATTTTTTAAAATTGATTTAAGAATAATTATTATTATATTATAAATGTATTATGGGTATACCATATTATTTTGCTAGTCTTATAAAAAATCATAAAAATATTGTTAAAAAATTAGACTATATTAAAACAATTAATAACTTATATATTGATAGTAATTCTATTATATATGATTCTATAGATTTTACCAATTTTAAAGATAAAAATCAATTTGAAAATTATATTATTTATAAAGTAATTGATAAAATAGAAAATATCATTAAAATTACTAATCCTACTAAAAATATATTAATTGCTTTTGACGGTGTACCACCTATTGCTAAATTAAACCAACAAAAAAACAGACGGTATAAATCTTATTATCAAAATAAACTCTTTAATAAAAAAGTTGAATGGGATACCGCATCTATTACACCCGGTACTATCTTTATGGATAAATTAAATAATACTATTAAAAATCATTTCAATAATA
>CESM01047239.1_pt1 | contig 14163 bp, 8 predicted proteins | sample 361421 | NCBI WGS metagenome assembly CESM01 (sample SAMEA2622219, study PRJEB7988) | marine metagenome | isolation source: saline water (ENVO:00002010), including | reverse complement strand
ACTTTTCTGCATAGAGGATGCAAACATAGCACGAACTGGGAAACCTATAGCCCATTGTGAAATAAGAGCACCAATTAACCAATAAATACCAGCAAGAGTTCCCTGAAAACTACTATAAAGTATAAAAAAGGTAGATATAAAAAGTGGTCCTAATAATACAAAAAGATTTATAACATTTCCCGGATCAATTGATAAATTAAATAAACCCATTAATTAATATAATATATTATTATATTATATTTATTCAAATACCATATTTAAAACATCTTTAATATTTTTTACAGATGTAAATGTAACATCATCAGGAATAGTATTTTTATCCTGATATTTTTCAATAAATTTATTATAATCTTTTTTATTATCTTCTGGAAATATGAATGTTTTAACCCCCGCTTTTATTCCTCCTAAAATTTTTAAATCTAATCCTCCAATAGCTGATACTTTACCCTGAAGATTAATTTCACCAGTAATAGCTACATTTTTTTTAATAATTTTTTTATTTAATAGACTATATATAGCTATAGTAATTGCGGTTCCAGCAGAAGGACCATCCTTAGGAACAGCTCCTTCTGGACAGTGTATATGTATTCCTTGTAATTTTGTTTTTTCAAATTCTTTGCAAAGTGATTTTTGATTTTTTTTATCGGTTAGTTTCCAAGCGAGAGTCTTAGCAACATTCATACTTTCTTTCATAACATCGCCTTGAAGACCAGTTAATTTTAAGTCCATGAAATTAGTGGATGGCCAATAAAAACATTCAATGGGTATTATACCACCCATTCCTATACTATTAGCCCAAAGTCCGTTAATAATTCCAACACAAGACTTATTGTGTATTGTTTTGTGTATAATTTCATGTTTTTCTTTTAAATAATTGAATTTAATATCGTCAATAGTTAATTTAATAGGTAAATCATACTCTTTATCGTGATTTAAAATTTCCAAATTAATTTCACTTATGATTTCATATAGAATTTCTTTTAATTTTCTTACTCCAGACTCAGAAGTATAATTTTCTATAATAAACGTAATAATATCATTAGTTAATAATATAGAATCATTAATTCCTATTTTCTCATACAATTCTGGTAATATATATTTGTTAGTGATTTCCAGTTTATCATATAAAGTAAGATGGTCAAATTTAACACGATGTATTCTATCTAACAAAATTTTATCAATAACACTAACATCGTTATATGAAAATATAAATAAAGCCTTGCTCATATCTAAATCAATACCACTAAAATATTTATCCTGAAAGCTTTCGTTTTGTGTAGAATCGATTAAATGTGTTAAAATACCAATAATTTCCTTACCATTTTCTGTTTTACTTACTTTATCTAATTCATCAATAAATATGATAGGATTCATACATTTATTTTCCATAAGTATATCTACTATTCTACCCCATGTAGAACCAACGTATGTATAATTATGACCTGAAAGAGTGCTTCCATTACTTGAACCACCTAATGCTATAAATGAGAATGGTCTTGTATCACCATTTGCATCTTTTAAACATTTTGCGAGACCTTTTCTGGCTAAACTTGTTTTCCCTACTCCTGGTGGACCTTCAAACCCAAAACAATATCCAGATTGTTTTCCTGTAATCCATTGACCAATTACACGTTCAATATGTCTTTTGGCTTTACTATGTCCGTATATAGAATCATTTAATACGTCTTTTACATCTTTAATTGTATTAGTAACAGTATTCCATTTATTAAAAATATTATTTACATTATTTTGTATATTTACATTTTTATAAATAGGAAAATAATCAGGATATTTTTTTATAATTTCATTTAATATTACGGGATAATCCGTTAATTTACTAAAAAAATTGGCTATATTTTGTTTCATATATGCATTTTTTTTTCCAGAATGTAAAATTTTTAATTGTTTTAAATCATTTTTTTTGACAATACCGTTAATTAAACAAATTTTAGCAATTAAATTATCCCTTTTTCCAGTAATAAAATTATTTTTTAATTTTTCTATAGAATTATTTTGTGACTGCTCAACATATGAATTTTTTAAATAATTTAAATGTTTTATAATTTCAATGGTTGAATAATTTTTTTTGATAGGAATACTAATATTTTTATCATTATATGATATTTCTTCAATTAAACTTTTAAAGTCATCATTAATATCCGACATAATTGATAAGATAGCTTCTTTTTTATATATTCCAAATGGTATTTTCAATAACCCATCCAAGTATTGTCTTGCTTTAGAACCGGAATCTTCAGATTTAGCTTTAACTTCTTTTAATTTTAACATAGCTTTTTCTTTCACAGTGTCACTGGCTTTTAATAAACAAATTTGTTGTTCTATGGGAATTTTATTAATATCAAATTTGGATAAGTTTTTTGTATATTTTATAGTGGTTTTCATAGCATCTCTAAAATATTTTTTAATTGTCCAAGGAAGACTATCAAATAATATAGTTTGTTCAATAGTATCAAAATTGCCATTCATTTCAGTGGATAGTAAATCATACAATAAGTAAGCTAAATATTGGAATTCTGGATCTCCATATTTCATTAATAATTGTATTAATAATTTTCTCTGTCCATACAAATCACTTGATATAAACTCCTTAACTATCTGTGATATAGTTTTTTTTTTAATTAAATTTGTTTGATTTGTATATCCAACATATCTTTGATATAATTCTTTATTATTATATACTAATAATTCTTTTAATGTTAATGAATTACAAAAACGAGAAAAATCTTCTACCAAAAATATAGGATCTTGAGGTTTATTTTGTTGTATTAATTTTAATTTATCCTGTAAATATGTTAAATTCATACAATTTATTATCATATCATCTGTAACTGCGGATATAATCATGGTTTTTTTCTTTACAGAATCTTGAAATATAATTTTTATTCCATATACTTTTGTTTGGAATTTTTTTGTTGTTCGAGCTAAATCAAAACAATCTAATGTTTCCGAAGTTTCTACCAACATAAAATCCTCAATTATGCGATTCTTTGCTAATTTTTGTTTTATTTTTTCATTTTTTTTATCATCAGCTTTCCAATCCAAAACTTTATAATTAATAGGGTGTATATATTTTTTTACTACTTCATATAAAGAAGAATTATTTTCGTTTATATTATCATTAATATATTCGCTTCCAAAGCAAACATCTAAAACATATTCTATACTTTTTGTACCATACAATCTAAAATTAGATGATAAATCATTATTTATTTGTTGTAATTTATTAATAATATCATTGAAATCTATTAATTTTTTTTTATTTGTTAATAATGTAATAATATTGTTTGTCGATTCATATAATTTTTCCAAATTTTGAATACAAATATTCAACTCGCCTGCATCAATAATATCAAGTAATTTATATTTCTGTACATACAATATAGTATCTTGAATTATATTTTGATAATATTTTGTTTTTTTACAACAAGAGCTTCGGGATGTGGATTTCTTCTTTTTTTTAATTTTTTGTTTTGGTTCTTTTTTTAAAATTTTTTTATTTTTCATTTCTTTCATTTATAATATAATGTTATTTTTAATTTTTTTTCTAAAGTACATAAAAAAAATAACGATTTATATAAATAATTAAAATAATATAAGAAAAAAATGTCGTATATTAATAATCATGGGAGTACCAAGTTATTTTTCTTATCTTATCCGAAATCATAAAGAAATGCTGATTAAAATATTTAACTTCAAAAAACAAATAAATAATTTGTATTTTGACAGTAATTCTATTATTTATGATGCACTTCGAATTCTATCAAAAGATTACGATACATATAAAAATGATGATTTATTTGAAAACGAATTAATTAATATGGTATGTATTAATATTGAAAATTATATAAATGATGTCAAACCTAATAAAAAGGTATTGATTGCTTTTGATGGTGTAGCACCTGTTGCTAAGTTAGAACAACAACGAACCAGAAGACACAAATCTATGTTGGAAAAAAAAGTCATGAATCACATTTCTGGAGAGAAAAATGAATGGAACAAAACCGCTATCACACCCGGAACTAATTTTATGAATAAATTAAACACTAATATTAATAATTATTTTAAGGGTCAAGAAAAGAAATATGGATTGGAAGAAATTATTTTTACTGGTTCAGATGAACCAGGAGAAGGCGAACATAAACTTTTTGGCTATATTAGGAACCATAAATGTCACCAAAACGAGGTAACTGTTGTATATGGATTAGATGCAGACCTTATTATGCTTTGTTTAAATCATCTTAGAATTAGTAAAAATATTTATCTTTATAGAGAAACTCCCGAGTTTGTAAAATCTATTGATAGAAATATTAATCCTGATGAAAGTTATTTATTGGATATACCTTATTTATCACAAAGAATTATTTTTGAAATGAATGGTTTTAAAAAACCATCATCTACTCAAGAAACCAATAAGTTATATGATTATATATTTTTGTGTTTTTTCCTGGGTAACGATTTTTTACCACATTTTCCTTCTGCTAATATAAGAACAAATGGTGTCGATATTATGTTAAACGCTTATAAAGATACTATAAGCAAAACAAATCAAAATTTAACCAATGGTAAAGTCATTTATTGGAAAAATGTTAAAAAATTAATTAAATTTCTTGCAGATAATGAATATGATAATTTAATTAACGAATATAAAATAAGAGAAAAATGGGAAAGAAGAAAATTTCCCTTTGAAACTATTGAAGATAAGAAAAATAGATATTTGAACATACCTATAAAAAATAGAACTGTTGAAAAATATATTAATCCATACGAATCATTTTGGCAAAAAAGATATTATGATGCACTTTTTGATACTGATGAAAGTTTTGAGTTTAAAAAACAAGTAAGCATAAATTATATGGAAGGTTTGGAGTGGGTTATGAATTATTATACATCAGGTTGTATTGATTGGAGATGGCACTATAGATATAATTACCCACCATTATTTAAGGATTTATTGAAATTTATACCTGTATTTGATACTGTTATGATTGAACCCAATGACCATAAATCTGTTATACCCGAAGTTCAATTATCATATGTTTTACCTATTGAAAGTCTTCATTTGATTCCAAATGAAATAGGTAAAAAATTACTCGCGGAAAAACAAGAATATTACACAGATGAATATAATTTGAATTGGGCATTTTGTAAATATATGTGGGAAACTCATATAGAACTTCCTTATATTGATTTAGAAGATTTAGAAGAATTTGTTGAAAATATCTAATTATAATATATATATGAGCACAAGAAACAAAAAAAGAAAAAGGACACCAAAACCAAAATTTAATCCTGAAGCTTTACTTGCTCAAATGCCCCCAGAAACCCCTCCAGGAAGTAGGACAACATCTGGTGCTGAGTTAGCAGAAATTTTTGGAGATTTAGATATTGATTATTCAACACAGCAGCCAAAATTAAAAGCAAAACAAACTCAAACAACACCTGAAGGAAAATCCAATATTGGTAGGTCATTAGATTTTAGTTCAGAAGAAAGTGCTGTTACACCAATTAGACCTATTCCTTTAAGAGCAGAAAAAACAATTACATTAGGTGGAAGAAGAACAAGACGTAAAAAGCGTAGAAGAAAAACAAAAAAGAGAAGAAAAACGAAGCGTAAAAAGCGTAGAAGAAAAAGAAAAACAAAAAAACGTAGAAGATAACTGGTTTAAACATTATATTGAATTATATGTAATGATAAATATTACAAATAATTCATATTCTCAAATAAAAACTTATTATGATGGTATTTTAAATAAAGATAGAGAGTCATTTAAATCATCTAATGATGAACCAACACCAATAGATTGTGTGGAAGAAATGATTAAGAAAATTCCTTGTTCTTTTTGGAAAAAAGAAACCAAAATATTAGACCCGGTTTGTGGAAATGGAAATTTTCATTTTGTAATTTATAACAAATTAAAGAAACATTTCTCTCCAAAAAATATTTTAGAAAACATTTTATATTTCAATGATATTGATGAAAACAGAATTAATACAGTTTATAATATATATGACAGTAAAAACTATAATTTAAATATAACGACAGAAAATTTTCTTGATTATAATGAATCTCAAAAATTTGATTTAATAGTAGCCAATCCACCTTACGCAAAATTATTACCTAATGGTAAAAGAGCATCAAAAAATCATAATTTAATTAAACCATTTATTGAAAAAACATTAAAAATATTAAATCCGGGAGGTTATTTACTTTATATTACACCTGATAATTGGATGTCATATGCTGATAGAAATACATTAATCAAAAAATTAACATCTTTACAAATTATGTATTTGAATATACATACAGCAAAAAAATATTTCAAAAAGATAGGTAGTAGTTTTACATGGTATTTGATTAAAAATGTCCCAGGTAAAAGAAAATTTACAGTAGAAGGCTGTGTTAATAAAATTCCTTATAAAAGTAAGGTTAAAAGTGAAATTAGAAAATACATACCACTTGTTTATAATGATATAGTTCAATCTATTTTACATAAAACATTAGATAATGAAAATTTAGAAAAATTTAAAGTTGAAACTTCGAGTGATTTACATAAATATACTAAAAAACACTTAATATCTACTGAACAAGATGAAGAACATCGATATAAGTTAATACATACACCAAATCAAACTGTTTATGCAAGTAGACCACATAAATATCAGTATGGATATAAGGTTTTTATAAGCACAACCAGTTATTATTCTGTTGGAGTTGATAATTGTGGAATGACTCAATCAATCGCATTTATAAGGTGTGGAGATAATATAAATAAAGCATTTAAAATTCGTGATATATTACAACACCCATTATATAAATTTTTGAATAATATATGTAGATGGGGAAATTTCAATAATATAAGAATTTTACAATCATTTCCAATTTGTGATGAGGTTGATTCTGTATGGAAAAAATTTAATATAACTGATATTGAAAAAGAATATATTAAAAATTTTATTTAAAAAAATAAAAATATTAAATGTATAATGCCTGGTAATATTATACATTTAACAACACGCAAAGAGTTACAAAAAGTGATAAGCCAAAACAATGCATTTATTATTGATGTAACTGCTACTTGGTGTGGTCCTTGTAAAAGTTTAAAACCACTTCTTCACGAATATTTTGAACAAATTAAAGATAAATTCGATTTGGTTATTATAGATGCAGATGATGGTGCGGATGCTGCAAGTTATTTAAAGGTTAGGTCATATCCTACACTTATTAGTTATGTAAATCACGAACGCAGTGAAAGCTTAGTAGGATTTGATGTTGAAGGATTGAAACATTTTATTGTTCAAAGTTATAAAAAAGCTGTTTATGCTTAATATAATTTAATAGTTTTATTTAATCTTCTATTAAATTTCTTTAATGTTTTATTTTTTTTCTGTTTATTCAGTAATTTTTGTATGTGTTTCAATCTATAATCCGCTAATTGACCTCTTGATAATTTACCTCCACCCTCATGCACAGGATTTTTTATAGATGTAGTTGCTTTTGCTTTTTGTGCTTTTGCAATTACTCGTGCGGTTCCTTCCAGTCTTTTGAGCGTTCTTTCATTTTTTTCTAAAATCTTTTTTAGTTCTTTTATTCGCTTCTCGTGGAATTTTGCAATCCTCAGCTCGCGTTTTTTATTGTTTTTGTTTTTTTGTTTTTTAACGTTTCCCATATGCCTTTTATATAATGTTTCTCCATGCTTTATAGAATTTTTATTCTCTTTTATATGGTTTTTAAATTTGCTAATTTGTTCTGCTAATGAAGGTATTGGTGCTGTCGCGGCTGCTTTTGCTTCTCCATCTACTTCAGCTTCTAAGGCAGCTAATTCATTATCTACTTGTTCTGGGGTTAGAGTTTCTTCTTCTTTTTCTCCCGCTAATAAATCTTCTAATTCTTTTTCTTCTTCTGGGGTTAAAGCTTCTTTACATTCCTTAGTTTCATCACAAGTACTTAGTGGGTGAGGTCCAAAAAGTGATTCAAATTCTTTACTTGATGCATCTTTTCCTTCTTCTATTTGCATCAAAAATAATTTCTTTTTCAAATATCTTAATTGCGCTTCAGAAAATTCAACTTTTTCTTTAGCAGTATCAGTATTATATTTTTTATATTTTTTAATACACCTTTCTAATGCGTCTATTGTATTTTGAATTTTTTCGGGGTCGCATAATTTTGTAACCCAATCTCCATTTCTTGGACAACTATCTTTTAACATTTTGACATTTCCACAACTGTCATTATCATCATTATTATCTTTAGTATCTGAATTATTAGACAATGGATTAGGAGGAGGAATACCATCAATTAATATAGCGTTTGATTTTTGCCATATTTGTTCATATGGGATGTTCCAGAGTGAATTGTCATATAATATAAAATCAATAGGGCAATTTGGCATATCAGTTATATTAGGTGTTCTTTCAAAAAAATAAGTTAACAATTTATCAAATTCATTACCATTAAAAAATTTAATTATAACATTGTAATCATTTATTGCATCTGTAGTATAAGACCATTTATTAATATCATTATAACCTACTAAACTGCAAGATGTTTTTAAATCTATCACATCTTTACCCCATTGTTTAAGTTTATTTTCATCAATAAATTTTTCGGACACTAATAAAGATTTATTTATTAATCTATATTGGTTTTCATTATAATTTAACATAGCAAAAGTGGCATTGGGAGAAAAAATAAATTGTAATCTCTCTGCAAATTCATTTATTTTCAGCACGTCATTTTTTTTAATTTCCAACCCTAAATCAATATTTTGAGGTAAAGCATCTCTCACTTCTGTTACAAATGGAATATTATTAAATGTGTAATCATTTTCAGGTAATTGAGCAGTAAAAGATATGTAAAATGTTGTAAGTAAGGAAAGAATATTATGGTTTTTTAAAAAATTTCCATAGATATTTTTAAGTATGTTTAAGTCAGTATTTCCCATAATACCAAAATTTATTAATTTATTACTTTCTCTTTTAATTTTATCAATATCTTTTTTATTCTTACCACCCATATCGTATAATAATAAAGCAATAGTTTTATTTAATGTATTGAATAAAAATCGCAATACATTTGGATGACTCAAAAAGATATTTGAAAATATATCTCTATGTTTTTTTAAAATTAAAGATACAAATATAAGATGTATTATTTTGGGTTTTGATAAATCATAAAATTGCGAATCTTCCATTTTTAAACTATTTGTTAGTTCCGAATTTCTATACAAAAAGTGTTTATCGTTTGTATCTATAATATCAGTAAAAGATATACCTATTTTGTTATCCTCAGTAATAGTATCTGTATGTGATGGTCTTTTTAAAGGATACTTAGCATAAAAAATGTTTCTTAATAAAAAATAATAAATATATATAATTTCATTATCCGGAATTGATTCATTTTGTAAAATTTTAAAAGTAAATTGCAATATATGATTTAGAAGAGAATCATCACCTTGGACATATGTAATAGCAAATTGTGAGAATTCAAAAAATATTATAATCATAATCATTCGTGCAATATGTTCATAGGCTCGCGCGGGTTTTTTTTCAGTATCATAAACCCAATTAAATAAAATACTTTCTCCATTCTGCAAATTTGTTTTTAGTACTTTTTCAGCAATTTCCGTGTAATAATTTTGCTCATTAGTAGAAAGGAGACGTAACTTTCCCTGAAATCTTCCATCCATATCTACAAATATTTGATTCCAATTTATAGATAAAATTTTTTTATATCTATAATAATTTTTCTTTTTTAATCCAATATTGAAAAATTTATGAATATCTGGAGCTGTAATAGAATTCTTATACCATTTTCTTAAATATTTCATATCACTTAATTCACTTCTCGAACTAACATCAAAAAGTTTTTTATCAATTAAAAATTTAACATAATTATCAAACTTTTCTTTTGTTTTTGAATAATCTGGATGATTTAAAACGTTAGTTTGAATCCAATTTTCATCACTTGCTTTTTTAAAAGGGTTATCTGGTATTTCGGGCGCAACAGGTGATTTATTATTATCTTTACTATCACCATAATTAATACGATTGACATGCTTGCCATGATAAGTCCATTTAGATACTTTTAGCGGGTCATCACATTGTAATTCACCCTCATCATCAACAGTGCATCTTAGAGTTTCCACAAGAGATTTTACATTCTTTTTTTGTTTTATATTTTTTTTAATTGCTTTTCTGAGTATAGGTACTCTGGATGGATTGGGAGGATCATCTTCCTTAGAGACTAAATTTGTAGGTTCAGGATTACCTCTTTTACTCTCTCCTCCTAATGCTCCTAATGGATTTGTTGCTGGTAACATTGATTCTGGTGCTTCTGGTGCTGTTAGTTCTGGTACTGGTGCTGGTTCTGTTACTGGTGCTGGTGTAGAGTTTTTGAAAATTGGATAGTATTTAGGTACGTCTTCACCATGGGTTAAAATACCCATATGTTTAGATTGACTTGAGAATCGTGTTTCCCATATTTTCCTACAATTACCACATCTAAAGAGGGGTTTTTCTGGAGTCACTGATTCTGGAATTAATATCTCTGCACTGCAATCGGGGCATTCAAATGATTTCGCTCCATCAGCATCTTCGGTTGTCTTAGATAATGGTTGCGGTTGTTGGTCTTCTGTGGTGCATTTTTTAGATACCTCAAGACATGTCATATCATTAGCTCCAGGATAACTTCTTAATTGTTTAATATAAGCATCAACTTTCTCTAAAACTTGGGCTGCTTTATCATGCAATTCTTCAACTTGTTGTTCTCGTGTTTGACCTTTTGATTCGCCACCAGGATTCCCATCGAAAGCTCTTTGTAATTCTTCAATTGCTATTTCTTTAACCTTATTAAGTGTTTGTATTGTTTTTTTTGGGTTTTCATTAGAGAAATTATATTCATCCTTAAGGATTTGTAGATATATATCACGAATTCCACTCATTAATATATATTGTGTATAAATTAAATATATATAATCAAACAAAATTTATATGGATGATTTCGATTTGAATATTGACAATTATGATTTAGAAGATATATTAAATTTATTTCATTTGGATTATAAATTTGAAAAAGAAAAGATGAAAAAAGCAAAAATGATGGCATTAAAAACTCATCCTGATAAAAGTGGTTTACCTAAGGAAGTATTTTTATTTTTTATGAAGGCATACAAAATGCTGGAAGCAATATATGAATATAGATATAAAAAGGAACAATGTGCTAAAAAACAAGAATATACAGCAGAAGTAAATAATGAAAATAAACAATTGTTAAAAAAGTTGGATGGTAAAAGTGCAAAGGATTTTAATAAATGGTTTAATGAAATGTTTGAAAAGGTAAGAGTAAATGATGAAGATTTAGATTCAGGGTATGGTAAATGGTTTAAATCAAACGAAGATTTGGACGAAGAAAAAATAAATAGCATGGCGGCAATGGGAGAAGCATTTGAAAAAAGAAAAGAAAAAAGTAGAGAATTAATATTACATAAGGAAATAACAGATGTGGGAGGAAGAGCTGGTTATGATTTAACGAGAGGCAAACCGGAACAATATAGTTGTGATATGTTTAGTAATTTACCTTATCAAGATTTAAAAACTGCTCATACAGAAACAGTTGTTCCAGTAACAGTAAAAGATTTTTTGGCTAAACCTAAATTTGAGAGTGTAGAAAGTTATGTTAGATATAGAGAGCAACACCGCCCAGATATGATTTCTTTAGAACAATCGAGACAAATGATGAAAGATAGAAATATAAAAAATGATAGACAAAATACTGAAAGAGCATTTAGACTAATTAAAAGAGATGAGGAAATATCACAGTCAAACAAAAAATGGTGGTCACATTTAAAACAATTAAAAAATTAATAAATTATATAATATATATATAATGGATATTGTAAAATATGTTTTAGCATTTATAGCAGTTACAACAGTAGGAATGTTGTATGACAGATACAGTAAAAAATTTTATGCTGACGATGAATTAGATAAATATCATTTAGTAAAAAAATATTTATTAAATGAGGGTGATTCTTTAATGGGAAAACCTTTTATATGGATACATACAGAACATAAAATAAACGCACGTAATTGGTCAAGTTTTAAATCGAGAAATACATTAGATTTAAACCAACCTTATAAAAATTTATGTGTAAAATCAATAATGAAATATTGTGGAGATAGTTTTAAGATATGTTTGATAGACGATAGTTCATTTGAGAAAATAATTCCTGATTGGACAATAAGAATGGATGGATTGAGTGACCCAATAAAAAAGCGAGTGAGAACATTAGCATTGTCAAGATTACTTCATACTTATGGAGGTTTTCTGGTACCTAATTCAACAATAGTTGTAAGAGATTTAAGAGGATTATATGATGAATTATTAAATGATAAGGATATGTTTTGTGGTGAATTAATCAATAGAAGCAATACAAATGTATATACTCGTTTTTTTCCAAATCATAAGATAATGGGATGTGTAAAGAATAGTTTGGGAATGAAGGAATTGATAGATTATTTAGGGCGATTAATTTCTAGAGATAATACCGATGAATCTACATTTGAGGCAAACATAAATAGATTTTTATATAAATTAACCCAGGATGGAAAAAGTGATTTAATAGATGGTAAAGAATTAGGAGTGAAATCAAAATCTAATGAAGTAATATTGATAGATGATTGGTTAGGTGAAAAAGGAGTGAATGTATGTAATAATAGTTTAAATTGTATAATATTACCAGATAAAGATATAATAAATAGAACAAAATATCAATGGTTTGCTCGTATGAATGAGAGTCAAATACTTCAAGCAAATAATCAGGCGAGTAAATATTTTGTTATAAGTCTTGGTAAATAAAATACTTAATTTCATATTTTGATTTGGAATATTTGATATCAGATGTAAATGGTATATGATGATATTTACAAATTTGTCTTATAATAGTGACAAAATTTTTATATGTTTTGTCCCTTTCTAAATAATGATATTTGGATGGAAAATAATAATTTTTTAATTCATCACAAAAATCATTTTCTTTTTTTTCTAATTTAATTCTTTTAAATGCTTCTTTTGAAAAAATATATTGATTATTATTCAATTCACAAAATAATGATAAGAAATTAAAAAATAATGTTTTAGGATAGTCTTTTTTAAAAATTTGACTCATATATTTATTAGGGCTATTAAAATTTAAAAATTTATATTAACTTAATAAGTTCATTTGTAAAAAAGGCTAATTCAACTTCATTTTCATGTATGGTGTGAAAAAAAGCAATATATTTTAATATTAATTTTATAACTTTGTATTTAATAATTTCATCGAGCATATCTGTAATTTTAATAAATGTAAAATAAGAATCTAATATGTCCATAACAGAATAACCTTTTTTATAAATTTTATAAATAATTTTTATGGCTTCTGTAATATTTTGATTATTGTACCATGCTAAGGTATAATTTTCAAATTCGTAAAAACTAATATTAGTGCATATTTCTTTAACTTTTTCCTTTGTTATAGGTATATTTAGTAATTTGAATTTTTCCATATAATTAATTAATAATCTAATAGAATTATTGCATATATTTAATATAAAATCTTCAGCATCATCTTTTATATTTATATTTTCATTATTTTTAATTTTATGATAAATTTTTTTTAAAAAATTTTTTTGTATAGGTTTAATTTTAATAAGAGTGCAACGAGATTGTAGACTATCAATAACTTTTTGAGTATTAGAACATGATGATAAAAAATGAACATTATGACTGTATTTATCAATACAATTTCTAAATACTTGTTGGCTTTGATCATTAATAATATCTATATCATCTAAAATAATAAATTTTTTCTTTCCAAATATGGATGAAGGTGTTTGGCAAAATGTTTTAACTTCATTTCTATAATATTGTATTCCTTGTTCTTTTAGATTGTTGATATGTAAAACATTATTAATAGGTATATCCTTTAGTTGATAATATTCTCTAATAGTAGCATATAATAATGAAGTTTTCCCAGAACCCGAATTACCAATAAGTAAAATATTTAGATTATTCATATTTATAAGAGTTTTCAATAATTGAATATATTCTTTATCAATTGTAAAATCATCAAAAAAGGTAGGTTGATATTTTTTTAAAAATTG
>CESM01011798.1_pt1 | contig 14171 bp, 11 predicted proteins | sample 361421 | NCBI WGS metagenome assembly CESM01 (sample SAMEA2622219, study PRJEB7988) | marine metagenome | isolation source: saline water (ENVO:00002010), including | reverse complement strand
GTTCTGGCTTTGATAGGGCATCTACATTCAAGGCGGTTAAAAGAGTAACTAATGAAAAGGCCTGAGCTGTAGGGATCAATTCACGCTGCTCGCGGACCATATACTTATGGCGAATCAATTCCTCAATGATTGAAGCTCGAGTGGCAGGGGTTCCGAGCCCTTTCTCGATCATTGCTTCTGCCAATTCCTCATCGTCAACACGCTTGCCGGCGTGCTCCATTGCACTCAGTAATGTGGCCTCAGTGTAGCGAGCAGGCGGACGAGTGGCCTTCGCATCAACATTTGCCTCGCTGACTTTTACAGGCTCTCCCTCAACAACGGGAACTAAGTGCCCTGTATCATCCTTTTGTTGCTCTCGACCGTATACTAAAAGCCAACCGGGCTTAACTAACACTTTTCCCTCCGTCTTAAAAGGCTCTCCCGCTACTCTTGTAATACGCGTGGTAACCAGGAACTCTGCAGAAGGATAAAATACAGCGAGAAAACGCTTCACAACAAGATCATAAACTTTCAACTCCTGCTCTTTAAGCGTGGCTGGCGCTGCTTTGAGCGTCGGAATAATTGCAAAGTGATCAGAAATCTTTTTGTTGTTAAAAATCTTTTTGTTGCCAGCTTGCAACAAATCATTTTTTAAAATATTGCCGGCAAGGCCATTGTAATTAGCTTGATCAAGCGCTTCTATCGTCTGCTTTACAGTGCTTACATAGTCTTCAGGCAAGCACCGCGAATCAGTTCGAGGATAAGTTAAAATCTTATGTCGTTCATATAGCGCCTGAGCAATGGCTAGCGTATTCCGAGCAGAGAAGCCGAACCGAGCATTAGCCTCTCGTTGTAGTGTAGTAAGGTCAAACAAAGCCGGAGCCGATTGTTTAGACGGCTTACTCTTCTCCGTAACTTCCCCGGACTGACTCTCGCATTTTTCTTTAATCCCCTCGGCTTTAGCATGCTCCCAAATTCGTTCGGCCCGCTTGTGAGCATCATCCGGATCTTTTTTATATCCTTCATCAACCCACCTCCCATTGTATTCTCCAGACTGAACCTTAAACCTAGCTTGAACTTCCCAATAATCTCTAGGGACAAAGTTACGAATATCCTTTTCCCTATCAACCACTACAGCCAATGTTGGTGTCTGAACTCGGCCGACAGGGGTCAAATAAAAGCCTCCACTCTTGGAATTGAAAGCCGTCATCGCTCGAGTCCCATTAATTCCAACCAACCAATCAGCCTCACTCCGACAACTAGCCGCATTAGCAAGCGGTGTCATCGCATCATCACTACGCAGATTGGAAAACCCACTTCGAATCGCGTCTGGCGTCATCGATTGCAACCAAAGTCTAGAAACAGTTTTACCAGCGGTTTTCTTTGGATGTTTAGTCCGGGCATACTGAATAATATATCTAAATATAAGTTCCCCCTCTCGGCCGGCATCGCATGCATTCACAAACGAAGTGACTTCATCGCGTTTAATAAGACGCAATAAAACCTTTAGCCTCGACTCGCTCTTAGCAATCGGCTGTAAATCAAAATAAGTAGGGATATGAGGGAGTTTATCAAATGTCCATTTGCCACGCTTGATGTCCTGTTCAGGTGGCACAACTAATTCGAGCAGGTGGCCAACAGCCGATGAAACTATATAGTCATCGTTCTCGAAAAAGTCCTTCGACTTATCCCTTGGAGCTTTAAGAACTCGAGCAATATCGGTGGCAACCGATGGTTTTTCCGCTATGATTAATGCTTTTCCCACAATAATTATAAGTTCTGATTCCCAAAAGCCTGAAGCAAGGGAGGTAAACCTACGAGACGCGAAAAATGGAGAAAAAACAAAACCAAGTCAAAGCTCAAAAAAAAACTTTATTAGGTTATTTTATATAAATGCTTGCCTGAGATTCATATTAACTAGCAAGAGAATTCATTTGATTAGCGGCAAAAGCGGCTCCGAAACCATTGTCAATATTCACTACAGTAACTCCGCTTCCACAACTATTTAGCATGCCTAAAAGCGCCGCAACTCCACCAAAATTAGCCCCGTAACCCACACTAGTTGGAACTGCTATAACAGGTCGGTGCACCAAACCCGCCACCACACTAGGCAGTGCCCCTTCCATGCCTGCAACAGCAACAATAACGTTAGCCTCACGTACAACTGGTATATTAGCTAGTAATCGATGCAAGCCCGCTACTCCTACATCATTTACTCGTAAAACCTGATTCCCCATGAAATCTGCTGTTACAGCTGCTTCATCAGCAACTGGTAAATCACTAGTCCCAGCACAGAGTATAGCTATAAGACCCGGGCGTTTATCTAGTTGCTGAGACTCAACGGTAATGCAACGAGCCGATTCGTGATATATCGAATCAGGCAATCTGGCTCTCATAGCGGTGGCTTGATCATTATTTGCTCGAGTAATCAGGACTCTTTGCTCCCTTTCCATTATCTTTCCTGCAATAGCCACAACCTGTTCAGGTGTTTTACCAGATCCGAAGATTACCTCTGGAAAACCTTGACGAAGTGCCCGGTGAGTATCGACCTGTGCAAAACCAAGATTATCAATAGGTTCAGCACGAAAAGCATTTAATACTTCACTCTCACTCAGTTGCCCGGCCTTAAACTTTCGTAACAGTTGGCTTGTTTCCTCTGATGTCACTAGGGGAGAATTAACATTTTAACCACTTGAACACCACGCTGAAACGAGCCCGGCAATAAGGAATCTCCCTTGACCCACCAACGGGTGAAGACTAGCCTCTGATCCGTTAACGTTATCAACGTTAAGAAAAAGGCGAATTTTTCGCAGAAAAGGATTAGAAACCCGAGGATTAACCCTCTAAAACTTTTACCATCGTGGAATTCAAAGATATCAAAAGCATTGTTGATTTGATGAAGAAAAACTCAATTTCCGACTTCGAGTTGGAAAAGGAAGACTTCAAGATCAAACTCCACCGCACAGACGGTAATAAGACCGAAAACGTCCAGTTACAGAACTATATTCCTCCTGCCGCAGCGCAAGTAGCAGCAGTTCCTGCCCCCGTCTCGGCCACTCCAGAAATACCGGCAGATGAATCTAATAAACCAACTGACCCTGAAATTAAGTCGCCAATGATTGGAACTTTTTATAGAGCCCCATCACCTGAAGCCGATGATTATGTACAAGTTGGTGACCATGTAAGCGCCGACTCTGTTGTCTGCATTGTCGAAGCAATGAAGGTAATGAACGAAATAAAAGCTGAAATGAGTGGCGTAATCACAGAGATTCTTATTGATAATGCGAGCGCAGTTGAATATGGCCAACCGTTGTTTCGTGTTCGTCCGGCATAAGTTAAAACCTGATCGCTAGCATATAAAACCCACGCATGTTTGAAAAAATACTGGTAGCCAACCGCGGGGAAATAGCCGTTCGTATTATAAGAGCTTGCAAAGAGCTCAATATAAGATCAGTTGCGGTATACTCTGAGGCGGACGCAAACTCCATGCACGCCCAAATGGCTGATGAAGCAATCTGTATCGGCGGAGCAGCAAGTAGTGAAAGCTATTTGCGAATCGATCGGATAATAGGAGCCGCCGAAATAACCGATGTCGATGCCATACACCCTGGCTACGGATTTCTATCTGAAAACGCTCATTTCGCCGACGTCTGCGAAAGCTGCAATATACGCTTTATAGGCCCGAAGTCAGCCGCAATGAATGCACTTGAAGATAAGGCGCTCAGCCGAGAACTTGCACGTAAAGCCGGAGTGCCGATCCCGCCGGGATCAAAGGATGTCGTAGGAACTGAACAGGAAGCTCTAAAAATAGCAAAAAACATTGGATATCCAGTTATGATTAAGGCTGTCGCAGGCGGCGGTGGAAAAGGTATGCGAACAGCACATAACGACATATCTCTGGTAAAAGGCTATCACACAGCACGTAACGAAGCTGAAAAAGCTTTTGGCAATAGCGGTGTATACATAGAAAAATTCATAGAGAACCCTCGCCATATAGAATTTCAAATTTTAGGAGATACAAAGGGAAATATTATTCATCTCGGGGAACGCGACTGCTCCATTCAGCGCCGAAATCAAAAACTTATCGAAGAAACCCCATCCCCACTGCTCGAGAAACACAAAAAGCTCCGAGCGCAAATGGGTAAGGCAGCCGTTCGAATCGCACAACATGCCCAATACTCCAATGCAGGGACTGTCGAATTCATCGTAGATGACAAGGGCAACTACTATTTTCTTGAAGTTAACAAACGCATTCAAGTTGAACATCCCATAACGGAAGAGGTAACAGGCTTCGATCTCATCAAGCAACAAATACTCGTAGCAATGGGAGAGCCTATTAAGCTATCCCAAAGTGATATCAAAATCAAAGGCCACGCCATTGAGTGCCGGATCAACGCAGAAGATCCTTGGAATGATTTTCGACCAAGTCCAGGCAAAATAGAAATGTACTATGCCCCTGGCGGAAGAGGAGTTCGACTGGATAGCCATGCTTATGCTGGCTATACCATTCCTGCCCACTACGACTCAATGATCGCCAAACTTATCACCTTTGGAACAAGTCGACGGGATGCTATGGATAAAATGAATAGAGCTCTTGATGAGTATATAATCACAGGCATTAAGACAACAATCCCTTTTGAGAAGGCAGTCCTTCACGACCCTGAATTTTGTCGTGGAGTCTACTCCACCAACTTCGTTGAAGAACTTTTAGGCGGTGGGCGGCGCGAACTCATTCAGGAAAAAGCCTGAAGCTTGTAGATAATTTCGTAATCCCTTTGTACCTTGCAAACTAATCATGCTTGGTTCATTTTTTTGGGATGACTCAACAGAACAATTTCAACAGAAGAGCTTTTCTCAAGCATACTAGCGCTGCGACGTTAGGAGCACTAGCGGCCGGCGCTCCTCGACAAATTTTAGCTAAAACTGCCTCGGATTCAATTGAACCAACCGCTGACTCAGTGATTCTTCTATGGATGGGCGGCGGAATGGCATCGACCGAAACGTTCGATCCAAAACTTTATACCGAATTTGAAAAAGGACTTTCCCCTGAAAAGGTATTGAGCACTTTTCCAGCAATCGATACATCCGTAGACAACATAAAACTTACCAAAGGCTTGGAAAAAATTGGTTCCGTGATGGATCGGGGTACTTTGATACGCTCCTATAAGGCAGGGGATTTAGGGTTTATCCTTCACTCCCGCCATCAATTTCAATGGCACACCGGTTATGCACCGCCACTTTCGGTAGCTGCACCTCATATTGGTTCGGTAGTCTCTAGAACACTTGGGCCACGGAACCCAGCAATGCCTGCCTTCATTGATATAGGCCAGAGGCTCGATGTAGGCGAAGGAGAAGAACTTAAGGCCTTCCACTCTGCTGGTTTCCTAGGTAGCGAATACGGGCCATTTCATATTGCTAATCCTGACCACGCTCTGACAGCCGTTCGACCGCCTTCCGGAATGAGTAAATCGCGATTTGCCAACCGCTACAATACCTACAAAAAACTGGTGGAGCAAAGCCCCATAGGACTAGCAGGTAGCGATTATCAAAAGGATTCACTACTACGTTCACTCGATAACGCTCATCGCCTTTTAACCTCACCATCTGCCAAAGCTTTTGATCTGTCCCTTGAAAAGAAGGAAACCTATGACATATACAACACAGGCCAATTTGGGCGCGGATGCTTGCTCGCACGTCGATTAGTGGAGTCGGGGGCACGATTCATAGAAGTAACAACTGAATATGTTCCATTTCTCAACTGGGATACTCATGAAAATGGTCATACTAGGCTTAGAGATATGAAGCGTGCAATTGATGCTCCAATCGCACAACTCGTCCTTGATCTAGAGGAGCGAGGACTGCTCGACCGTACACTAATTGTACTGGCAAGCGAATTTAGCCGCGACATGCTCGTTGAAGGAAAACCGGGTAATAAAGTTCGCGATCAGGTCCACGTGCCAGACAAAATCAACGAACTAAAACATTATGGAATGCATCGACACTTCACAGATGCCGGTTCTGTATTAATGTTCGGTGGTGGCATTAAAAAAGGACATCTTCATGGAGTTACTGCAGACGAACGACCCTGCAAGACCATAAAGGATCCAGTAATTATCGAAGACTTACATGCTACAATTTACAGAGCCATGGGAATATCTCCCAAACTCGCCTACGAAGTGGAAAAACGACCCTTCTACGTTACACGTGACGGCTTAGGTAAACCCATCGAAAGCCTGTATAGTTAATTTTCATTAAAACGAAATACACTGAGTCATTCTAACTTTAGCTTATGGAATAAGCTTAACTGATACTCCTATAAATGTACTCCCCCCCCGAACGGCTTCTGCTAGGCCCTGGTCCTAGTAATGCAGCGCCGACTGTTCTCCAGGCAATGAATTCTAAACTAATCGGTCACCTAGACCCAGAATTCATTAAAATGATGGAAGAAATCAAATCTATGCTCCGGCTGATATTCAAAACGGAGAATGAAATGACATTTCCAGTCAGTGGAACCGGTAGTGCAGGAATGGAAACCTGCTTTGTTAATTTGATCGAGCCAGGAGATGAGGTAATCATTGGAGTAAACGGAGTATTTGGAATGAGGATGTGTGACGTCGCTGAGCGATGTGGAGCAAACGTTATAAAAGTCGAGGCTGAATGGGGAAATATTATCGAACCATCAGCCATCAAGTCCGCCCTAAAAAAATGTCGGCCTAAAATAGTTGCTATAGTTCATGCCGAAACCTCGACAGGAGCACTAACCCCGGTTGAAGAAATCTCACGAATCACTCACGAGGCAGAAGCTTTATTATTACTCGACACTGTAACCTCGCTAGGCGGCTGCCCTGTATCCATAGATGAATGGCAAGTCGACGCTGTATACAGTGGCACACAAAAATGCTTAAGCTGCCCACCTGGCTTAGCTCCTGTTTCCTTTAGCCCGAATGCAATGGAAGTAATATCTAAGCGAAACTCGAAAGTTCAAAGCTGGTATCTTGATATAAATTTCCTTGCCAATTACTGGGGTTCAGAACGCATATACCACCATACAGCCCCCATATCGATGAACTATGCGATCCACGAAGCATTACAACTTGTGCTCGCTGAAGGACTCGAAATTCGCTGGAACAGACATCAAAAAGCTCATGAAACTCTTAAAAGAGGCTTGGCTAAATTTGGGCTTTCAATAACTTCACAAGAAGGCCATCAACTATGGCAACTAAACGCAGTCAGTGTTCCTTCCGATATAAATGAAGAAAAAATACGAAATCAACTATTAAACGAATTCGGGATTGAAGTCGGCCCTGGCCTTGGCCCATTAAAAGGGAAAATTTGGCGTGTCGGCCTTATGGGCTACAATGCAACGGATGAAAATGTTGAACACTTTTTGGAAGCTCTTAGCAAATGCCTTCCCTAATATCCCCCACTAACCTCGCACTTAAATTTTAGGCAAGTTGAACCTTGCGGTTGCCGCTGTCAACAAACCCTATATCCCAAGCTTTAAATTTGTTTGCACGAATCATTCGAAGTATCCCTTTTGAATCATCTCCTCGAACAATAGCCACCATTCCTATTCCCATATTAAATACTTGGTGCATCTCTGATTCGGTAATTCTACCTTTTGCTTTTAATAAATCAAAGATAGGCAGGACTTCCCATGTATCTCGTAAAATTACCGCGTTACATTTTTCCGGTAAAATACGCGGAATATTATCAATAAATCCTCCCCCGGTAATATGCGCCAAACCTTTTATTCCCCATGATTTACGCACCCCTTTATTAAATTTTTTAAGCAACTTCTGAACAACTAGTCCGTAACTGATATGAACCTTGAGCAACTCATCGGAAACTTTAATACCCAACCCAGGTAATTTACTTGATGGTTTCAGTTTCATTTTGTCGAAAAGAATGCTTCGAGCCAAAGAATACCCATTGGTATGTAATCCGGATGAAGCTATACCAATGAGTTTGTCACCTGGCTTAATTGTTCTCCCATCAAGAATTCGGCTTTTATCCACCACCCCGACAATTGTCCCACTAACATCATACTCGCCAGCCTTATAAAATCCCGGCATCTGTGCCGTTTCGCCACCAACCAGTGAACAATTATTTTCACGGCAACCTATTGCAAATCCTCGCACAATATCTGCAAAGGCTTTTTTCTGCAAAGTGCCGGCACCTATATAATCAAGAAAGAACAAAGGTTCAGCACCAATCACCGCGATATCATTAACACAATGATTTACCAGGTCCTGGCCGATGGTTTCGTGACGCTTAGCAGCAAATGCTACCTTAAGTTTAGTGCCAACTCCATCTACACTGGATACAAGCACCGGCTTCCGATACTTGCGCGTATTTATCTCAAATAACCCCCCAAAACCTCCAACTTCACCCAGCACCTCAGGGCGCATAGTAGAAGCAAGCAAAGCAGGAAGATCGTCCTTTAAACGATTGCTAACTTTTAAATCCACTCCAGCAGCGGCATATGCAGATTTCTTGGCCATTGATTCGACTTACTCCGAAACGGAAGTGGAATTTTCCTGATCAACCTTCTCTCCCGATATAGGTTGGGCTTCCCCAGCATGAGGATTGTCTGGTTCATCACCTTCTTTATTATTAACAGCAGGCTTATCTGTTTCTTTTAATTGCATATTCTCCTCTGGTTCCAAAGCTGATTTATTATTTGCCACTTCAGTCTTTTTATTTGCTTTTGGTTTTTTCTTTTTTTGCTGAGGAGGCTGAGGCTTTGGCGCTACTTCCATTTGTCCATTGGCATACTCAATCACATGTCCCTGGTGAACAAGCCAATGTAAATCGCTCATCACAGCTGTGCGCTCAGGTGATACATTTGAGTCAGGTTTTTCATCTCCCTCAGGCGCAAATTTCTCGAGCACTTGACGCCGAGTACAATTTTCCGTTTCGCTAATGAATAATACAATGCCCCTAATGCTTTCACTAACTGGAGTGTTCTCAAGATCCAGATGATGTGGGCGGGAAACAGAAACATGCGTTACACTTTTTTTACGCTTGAAGAACTGCAAACCATGACTGCTGAACTCCTGACTAAGCATATTAACCACCTTAATAGGAAATCGACGCTGTTCTTCATACGCACGGCGAACAAGGTTCTGCATACGGGGAGGAGACTTCTTAGCATATATGCTCCCTTTAATCGCAACGGTATCGACTCTTGTAATAAGATTAGCAGAATGATGTTCCCGAAAATGAGAGCGAACCAATTCGAGTGTTTCTAATTTAGCCTCTTCAGGTAAGTTTATCGCAATATAATCAGTCTTGAAGCTTTGCTGTTCTATCCACTGTTTGACTGTCTCCTCATCTCGAACAATTTTGACACGGGATTTGTAAACATCAAACGGAAGCCTTGCAAAGCGCTCTGCATGAAGCCTACGAAGCTTTTCTTGATATCCGTGGTAGTTGGGCGGGCCTAAAATTTCATCACTCATACCACACTGCGCAACAAATGTATAAGTGCCTTTTGGCGGATCAATCTCCGTTTTTTCACTTTTGTAAAATGTATCAAAATGCTTACTTAGTATATGATCAATAGCCTGCTCTTGCGAAAGCCAAATTGTTTCGTCGACCTGACAAAAAAACAACTGCTGAAGAACGTTCCCTTTCTCATTACGTTTAACTTGGAACACAGCTTCATAACGCTCGCCTTTCGCTATGATAAGACGAGCAATATCAAACAGAGGATAGGCACGCCCGCTGCTCTTTATCTGTTTCGCCAAGGCCTCTACCCCATTTCTCTCAGGCCGAATAAAAGCATCAAGCTCCAACGGCGGACGAGGAGGTGCATCATTACGACGAAAATTACCTTTTTTACTCGATGAACGTTTTCCATCACGACCTTGAAATCCCTGACGCCGCTCGCCATCTCTATCTCGATTAGGACGATCATCTCTCCTCTTAGTGTCGCGATTTCTGTTGCCATCACGTCTGCGAGGAGAATCCCCCCAATCACCACGACTTCGGCTACGTGATTTATCACGGCCAACGAAGTCGGCATAAGGCTTTGCATCTTTCGGTTCCTGCGCCCAAGAGGGGAGGAACGCCAATTCCAAATCCTTTAAAGGATCGGTGTTATTTTGATCACTCATGTTGCGGATTTACTATCCGTGTATTCTGGTTGCTGTTAAAAAAACCGGTCGGTAAAAATGACGGTGTCCTAGTCTAATAACAAGTCTTAATTCATGTCATTGAGACCGAAAATTATTTGACCATCCAGCCCTTTGGAGCCCTAAAAGCTTCTCTTCCACGACTGTAAATTTCAATACTGGTTGCTGGTTGCAATCTTCGATAATCAATCAGTTTTGCAGCAAGCCGCTCGGCAACTGGAAAATCTGCCATAAGAAGGTTGGTAGTCTCATTTGGATCAATATCGATTCGAAACAAATAACTTTCGTGCTTCGGAGTTTTCCATTCGCCGGTTTTTATATTTGGGCCATGAATCACAAGCTTCCACTTAGCAGTCCTAATCGCAATCTTCTCTTTCAATTCGCCAGCTTGGCCATGATAAAAATACAGTTCACGATCAAGGCGTTTGCGTTTGCCTTGCAACACATCAAGAACGTCATGACCATCAAACGGTTTATTACCGAATGAAACATCGCCTCCCCCAGTGGCTCTAATCAGTGTGGGAATTACATCGATGCATGAAAGTGGCACACTAATCTTGCGACCATCTTTCACCCCTCCGCTGGGCCACCGCATTGCAGCCGCTACTCGCACCCCCCCTTCCCATACATCGAGTTTGTTGCCGCGAAGAGGTAAATTGTTTTTCGGCAATCCTCCAATACCTCCATTGTCACTAAAAAACCAAACAATTGTATTATCAGCTTCACCAGATGATTCAATCGCCTTTAGAATTTTACCAATACCTTCATCCATACAAGCAACCATTGCAGCCACAACTTGACGGAGAGATTTATTTTTTCCCTTAGCACTTGGATTTACAAGGTGTTGAAATTTTTTAATATATTTATCCGGAGCTTGGAACGGTGAATGTGGCGCATTGAAAGGCACATAACAAAGAAATGGTTCTTCTTCCTTAGCTCTATGCACAATAAACTTACTAGCTGCTGTTGCTATCAGATCTGTTGCATAGCCAGTTTCAGGGCTGCTTTTTTCGTTGAGATGCCAATCACGCTCGTTCTCGCGGGAAAGAGTAAAATAATCGATCGCACCATTGTAATGGCCATGAAAATGAGTAAAACCCTGATTATTTGGATGCCACTTGGAATGATTGTGTCCGAGATGCCATTTCCCAAAAATTCCTCTGTGAGAATAGCCTAGCTGCCCGAGCGCCTCCGGTAACGTAATCTCATCGGGATCTAACCCAAAAATACGCCAAGGGGGAATCACCGAACGCGCCATTCCAAAACGAATTGGGTAACGCCCTGTCATTAACCCTGCTCTTGTCGGGCTGCACATTGGAAAAACATAAAAGCGATCTAGCTCAACACCTTCTTGAGCAATTCGATCTATGTTTGGCGTCGGAATTCGACTCGAATGAAATCCGACATCTGCCCAACCAAGATCGTCGGCAAGAATAATGACTATATTCGGCTTAGTCTCAGCACGAACATTTGAGTTTAATAAACTCTTTAACACCAACAAAAACAATAAGTGATATAAAGCTCTATAAAACATAAGTTTAAACAGTCAGAAGGCTAAAGCTGAATGAATTCGGGATTTATTTTCTCATCCTCAATAAAGAGCCGAACAAAGCTGGGAGCAAACTCCCCACGCGGCCGGGTCACTGAACCGGGATTCAAAAAAAGAATACTTCCGATCATTTCGCAGAATGGTTTATGTGTGTGCCCAAAAACAACGACATCAGGCTTAACATCGTCAAGACGATATCGAAGAGGATCTTCAAGCTCGTGAGGGTTAATGATATGCTGAACGAAAAATTTTTTCCCCCCAATCATAGTCACCTCACTTTGATTGATCGGCAAATCTCCATCAGTGTTTCCAAGTACCGCTGTAGTTGGAGCAATGTTTTCCATCTTAGAAATAAGTTGGTACGGCCCAATATCGCCTGCATGAATAATTGCATCCACCCCTGCCAATGACTTCGCTATGCTTGACGGCCAATCACCATGGTTGTCCGAAATAATGCCAATTGTTATCATACAGTTTCAGGAGTTGGCTCAGGCGATTGAGACTCTTCTTCATCTTCTTCAGGTTCTAATTCCTGCTCGGAAGCATCCATGGCTTCGCTAACTTTCATTGACCCTGCAAATAATCCTGTGAAAAGACCTGTGCCAAGTAGAGATTTCAAACCAAAAACCCAAGTCGGCGGAAAGCCGGGCAATCCCACAGTCAAAGCCTGAATCCAGCCGGCAACACTCTTTACATAAGCTGGGTTCCCAATCCATGAAATAGTATTGCTTACTAGATAAAACAATAGCGCGCCAAGAAGAGTGCCAAGAAATACTCGGCCATAACTACGACGCTTGGCCAACCACTTGGCTAAAACCACAAAAATCGCGAGAGACATCCAAATCGAAATCGAGCCTGAGGGGAACAGAGCTACATTATAAACGAACGAGTTAAGCAAAAGATCCGTCACAATGATGGTTAACATCGGCAACACCCAGCCCAGCCAACTAGGAAGCCAAAACGCTGCACAGAAAAGCAAGGCATGGGCAGCACTGAAGTTATAAGGCAAAAGAGGTTCCAAATTGCCTTCATGATCAACCGTATGCCACCGGCTTGCAGCAAAAACGAACATCAATATTATTGGCAATAAGACCTTACGCTCCACACCCACATTCTAACCAAGCATTAAGCTGAGCGCAAACAGCCACTTGCAGCCGTTGGTTTGTCCCGCTAGCCTCACTGCTGTCATGAATGAAAGTGCTCCCCCAATAATTCCTACCCCACCCGCTCAATCACAACCCGTGATTCAAACACCAAAAAATCGCGGCTGGATGTGGGTGTCTTTTTTTCTGATGCTGTGCATCTTGGGAGGAGGACTTTGCCTCCTAATTCTTGGCATGGTGGGGATCAATAGCGGCCAGTATGAAGGCGGCAACAATTATACTGTAGAGACAATTCGTGATAATGGAGGCAAACAGCAAATTGCAGTAATAGACTTAAACGGAGTCATTGCGAGCTTCTCAGTCGATGCCAATGGACACAATCAAGTGCTCTCCCTAAAACGGCAGTTCAAATGGGCCAATGATGACGACAATGTTGTAGCCATTCTGCTACGGATCAACTCGCCAGGAGGAGAAGTATTAGCTTCAGACAATATAGCTGACTTTGTACGCGAAAGTGAAAAGCCTGTTATATCGGTAATGGGTTCCGTTGCAGCATCGGGAGGCTACTATGTAGCCGCTCCTAGTGACTGGATCGTTGCACACGAATTAACAATCACAGGCAGCATCGGAGTTATTATGTCCGGATATAGCTTTCGCAATCTTATGGACAAAGTTGGCGTTCAACCAATCGTCTTTAAAAGCGGCAAAAACAAAGACATGCTCAGCATGAACAAAAGAGAAGAAGATATAAGCGAGGAGGAGCGCAAAATCGTACAAGATATGATTGGAGAAACATTTGGGCGGTTCAAAAAAGTAGTCCGAGAAGGACGAAATCTAGATAGCCGAGAAGGAGAAGAAGGCCGTTCGCTGTCAAAGGACTGGGAAACATTTGCAGATGGACGCATCCTGTCTGGCAATACAGCTCTTGAGCAAGGATTTATAGATGAATTAGGTGATCTCGACACTGGTATTGAACGAGCACTTGAGATTGTAGGAATCTCAGAAGCAAATGTAATACGGTATCAGCAACCCCTTAATTTCTCTATGATGTTTCCGTTTCTCGGCAAAAATGAAACCAAGCAAATCAAGATTGATTGGGGCATTGAAATCCCAAAACTCAAAGCTGGCCGGCTCTATTTTCTCTCTCCTACGCTGCTATACTAATTGGTTAATTTTAACGGTAGGCTAAGAGCTTATTTCTTATTATTTGCCCGCTTCTGTCTTGGTTTAGGCCTAGTCGAATCTGGGTCTTCCTTAGGGACATTGTAATACTTACGAAGTCTTGCCAGTTCTTTTTCCAAACGAGATTGAATACCAGCATACTCTTTGCGCCCATAGATGCTTTGCAACTCGTTTGGATCTGCTGTGAGGTCAAACATCTCCCAGTCTTTGTTTTCGTAG
>CESM01088357.1_pt1 | contig 14244 bp, 24 predicted proteins | sample 361421 | NCBI WGS metagenome assembly CESM01 (sample SAMEA2622219, study PRJEB7988) | marine metagenome | isolation source: saline water (ENVO:00002010), including | reverse complement strand
ATTTTACCTTTCTCATAGCGGGTGTTCTTTAACTAAAATGCTTCACCCTTAATGACAATAAGATTGTTACCTTATTGCACAAATCTATTTAATTAAAATTGAAAAAACAAGCAGGTTAACTGCTTGTAATTTTATTTATCTGGGTGCAAATTCCTGTTGCAATTTGATGTTGTCGAAAAATTCTTTCTTGCATCCTGGATCATTATGAAAACTACCACGCAACACTGTAGTTTGTGTTAAACTACTGTGAGCTTTTATGCCTCTGTTTTCACAACAACCATGAGTTGCTTGCACATATACTCCTACGTCCTTACTGCCTGTTTGCTCCTGTATTGTGTCTGCAATCATAACATTAAGTTCTTCTTGTAGTGTACCTCTTGTTGCACACCATTGTGCAATACGTGAGTACTTGCTAAGTCCTAGTAATTTAGGCCCAGCAATAATTCCAATATAAGCAACACCAGTTACAGGCTGATGATGATGTGAACAAACACTTTTTAGTTCACTACGCACTACCAGCATGCCTTCATAGCCGCCTTCAATGTAGTTTGGAAATGCACTTGGATTAGGCATTGGATCATAACGTCCGCTCATAATCTCATTAATGTACATTTTAGCCATACGTCTAGCGGTATCCTGACTATTAGGATCTGTTTTAGTATCAATTAGTAATGTTTGCAATACATTCTCAAAGGCAGGCACTGCTTCTTCTATTAATTGCTGTTTCTCGCCTTCTTGGATATAATCAGCAATGTTATCATTAGCCCAATATCTTATACCATCGTTTTCTAGTCTTTGTTTAATTGTTTCGGAAGTCTTTGTCATTATACTATGTTCCTTTTCTTATAATGTTGTTTATCATAACACTACTATTTAGATAATCTCGAATTAAAATATCACGTTGATCCTGTAATAGTGATAAGTAGGCGTCCGCATTGTCTAAACGTTCTCGTATAAACTCTACTAGTTGCGGACGATAATATGTGTAACTTTGAAAGTCCTCTGTCCATTCACTTGGATATTTGAACTCTGCTAGATACATTTCTCTATAACTTGCACGATCAGGCACAATAGGAATGGCTCCTGCTAGTACAGCTTCCATAACACTAATGCCTAAATTTTCGTGCAATGCACAACTGAATATGACTTGACTTTCTCCCATAGTTTTATAGTAGTCAGCCTTGTCTAAGTTCATCTTTTGTGTGATAATAAAGTCAAAATCACTTGCAAGATCTTCTGCAATATCCGGTTGTTTATCATCATTATACCGATGTGGCCACATTACTGTGCGCTTTTTTACAGTATTTTGATATTGTGTAAGTTGATCTACAATCAACTCATGTGGTTGTCCACTGCGTACCGCTTTATCATGGTCGCCTTGTGGAATACCTAAATTACGCAAAAACATGGTTTTATGAAAGTTTGTTGCATAATAATTATAATCACAAGCATGGAACCAACTCTTTTCCACATGATGTGGCCAGTCAGGTCTCATTTTGTAACCTAATATGTCTGTAGGATCATAAGCACCAGCATGCCATATACCATGTATTTCTACAGGAATATCCAACAAGTCGCTCATATAACGTATAGGAGTAATAATAAAGTTCCAGGCATCTGTTACTAAAAACTTATCGCCTGCCTTAACTTTACCGTTACTAAACAGTTTACTTACTTCAGCAGTTTGTGTAGCCTTATAGACATTAGTTGCACCAAAGTCCAAAAACGCACCTTCAGTACGTTGCTCTGGTGCAAAGTCCTCGCCATCTACTGTAACTATGTTATAATCTGAGCCTGCTTGTTGTTCCAATATAACCGGAATATTGTCATACCATTGTTTAGTATAACGCTGATCAATTGGCTCAATTGGAATAATCCAAATCGTATTCATTCTTTTCCTCTTCAGTCATACCATAGTACGGATCTACACCGTGTCGGATAATATCCTCCTCAATGCAGTTAGTACCATATTGTATTTCAACTACTTTTAGTTCAGTATCTGTATTATTACATAATTGATGCCAAGTGTCAACTGGTATCTCAAGTGTGTCATGTTTGTTTAACGTAACAGTTCTGGGATCTTCAGGACCACCTAAATTAACAGTAGCAGTACCTGTGCTTACATGCCAGTGTTCGCTTCTGCATTCGTGCTTTTGCATACTTAGTTGAGCACCAGGACTTACTGTAAGTTCCTTAACTTTTACTTCTGGACCATCACTATGTAAGTTACGATAATATCCCCAAACACGTTCTGTTTTAGGAGATTTCCATTCCTGAAGAATCCAGCTACTACTATTCTTCTTGTCTTCTCCGCCAACACCAAATTCAAATGTTAGTCTATCATCTTCAATACGCATTTCGGGAATATTGTCGTCAGTGCGATCCCCGCCATTTGCAAATATAATATCGCTGTAACTGTACATATCTAGCACTTGTTGAATAGCATCACATGCACTGCCGTCATCATCGTCAAAAGGCAGTACACTATCTACACTTTTTAAACTTTCTACAATTTTTGCTCTTTCTGAAAAAGGCATAAATTCTACACCTTTTTTACGTTTAAGCCATTCATCACTGTTAACACCAACAATAAGCATATCTCCTAAACGTCTAGCGGATTCAAACATTGCAATATGACCACTATGTAGCGGATCAAATCCTCCAGTAACAAGTACTATTTTATTCATGCCGCCACCTTGTCAATTTGGCTTTTGACTTCTTGCACACGTTCTTCTAACACACTAATAGTTGTGTGAAGATGACCTGTGTCATGTGGCTGTAGTCTTGTCTTTAGTAATGCAATTTCTTCCATTAGCATGATTAGTCTATCTGTATCTTTCATTTATGCCTCCAGTGTTTCTAAAAATTCCTCAGCCGCTTCTTCTTGCTCAGGACTCATTTCATCAGTTTCGCCTACATACTGATCTTCTACTTCAAACAAACTATTAAAACTATCTGTACTTGAAGTTAAGCTCTTTTGTCCATTAAAGTTAGCAAGCATAGGACCAGCATCTTCTAACATCTGCATAGGAGTTTCGCTCCTAAACAGTTCGTCAATAAACTGTGTCATATAGATAATATTACGAGGAACATATGGACTAAATTGTTCTTCCTTGCTACTATTTTTAAGTTTGCGCCAATGTTTATAACTTGTGTCAACAGTTGCACTAACCATGTCAGTAAGTGCGTTTGCACGTTGTACACTTTCAATATGCTGATAAACATTGTGCGACATTAGTAGGAAATAACTAAAACTATCCCAACTTGTTTTGCCTTCTTTACCAATTTTATTAAGCATGCCAGGTGCATAATGACAAATGTCTCCCAAGTTCATACGCTCACCAATAGGACTACCATATGGAAAAGGATGTGTACTTCCACTTAAACGTTTGTCATCCATTGCTTTGTCCATTACATAACCAAAGCGATCGTTCTTGTGTACGTGTTGTGTGTACATTGTACCATTAGCAGTTGCCAAAAACGGACTTGCACAATCAAACATTACTTCTATATCTTCATTTACATGCTCACGCAATGCACGTTTAATGGCTGTGTATGCTACTGCCCACTCAAGTCTACTAATACCCAAGTAGTGTAATACATCACGTTTGCCACGTGTTAGCTGATCATCATCACGCATTTTAATTAGTGTGCGCAATACAATGTTAATATCATTCTTAGCACTGCCTCCAAAAGCAAAGCCTTCCAAGTCATGCTTCTTCATTGTTTCATACCAGTGTTCTGCTTCAGCCCAATTACGGCCCTGCATAACATTCAAGTACTTTGTTTGATGCTTACGATTACGTTTAAACCATTCTACATTAAAGTCTGTAAACTCCAAGCACTGATTAAAACTTGTAATGCCAGTACGCCCACTAAATGTTGGATCAGCGGCCAGTGTAGGAATATCAAGTATCATACTGTAATCGCCAGTGTACTCTAACCAGTTTAAAATCTTTTGTCTTAGTGTATCATCAGTTTTAAAGTTAGCCCAGTCGCACTGAATAACTCCTTTAATAATCTGGAATCCACCACTATCACAAAGCATAAAACTATTTCCCCTATCACGCCCTTGTACCATAGCGTCATCAGTATCTGCTTTGTCTAGATTAAGTTGTGCGTGTCCTGCGGAATATAGTCCCCATTTGTAACTATAATATGCATCAGTATTAAGGAAGTTACATCCTTCAATACCATTCTCAAATCCTGCAGGCACACGATCAGCGGGCACCGCATTAGGGTTAGCCCGCTGTTTTGCAATATAGTTATTGTAGAACGTACTAATACTAGGCAAAAAGATTGCATAGTCCTTGTTGCGTTCTGTCAAATTAATTTTAGTAGCTGTCATGCTTCTTCCTTATACTGTAAGTGCTGGAAGAATGTAATCATATTTGCCAATTCCACTATCAACACTAATCTGTAATGCGCCACGTTTACTGATTTGCATTACACAAGTTCCGCTCATTCCTAGTTTTAGGATTGCCAATACTTGCGCTAGCGGCCATGCATAGCCTTCGTTAAGATCTCCATCTACATTGTGTGCAAATGTACGTCTACCTGTGTAACTGCCATCAGCGGCACCCACAGTAATTACAAGATTACCTTCTTCAGTTTTAACTGTAAAGTTAGGTTCAATGCCGCCATAAATGCCAGCAACTTGTGTTAGTTCACTTACTTTTGCTTTTGTAGGTTCAAAAGTAACGTCCCAATCAGCACCTTTAAACTTTACAGTTTGTAGTGTCTGATCAATAATTTCTTTGCTCATAAAGCGATACCTATCAGTGTTACCTGATGTATCTTTAAACAGCAAATGATCAGGTGCTTCAGCACCATTACGCTCACGTTTTACAACTTCTACAGTTGATTCTTCGCCTGCATAATTTGGAAGTTTACTTACGCCACTTAGGAACCCCAAGTTGCCTAGCCCAAACTCTCCAATAAAGTCTGGTTGTACATTATGTAGTTTAGCTTTAAGGATAACTGTACGTTCACTATCCATTGCATCAAGCAATGTTTCATCGTCGCCGCCAGTTACTTTTACATTTTCAATAAAGCCCAGACCTGCTGTGTGTTTCACAACATCTGCAATTACGTCTTTCATTAGACTCTCCTATATGTTATAGAGTTAAGTATATGATTATATTTAGATTTTGTCAAGAAAAATGACGAAAAACGACCAAAAAATTGACATTTTTGGTCGCTTTTATTATTAAGCCGCAGTAGCATATTTGCCGCCGTGTGTCCAAGGAAACTTAAATGTACCAACATGGATTTTAAGTTTCTTAGGACTGCGGTCAATACTAAACTTAACTGCTACGTCAAACGTAATTGCAGTTTCGCGGTCAGTGGTTGAAATAGTAAAATCTTTAATTTTACCAAATTTACGTAGATCGTTTAAATATGTTTCAAATAAACGATATACAGGTTGAGATTTTCCCTCTTCTAGAATACCGTCCCAGGGTTCGATAATCTTTAGAAGGTCGAATTTCACGTCATTAATATTAATAAAATTATTACGTGCCATTTTAAATTTACGCCTCGAATTCAATTGTTGCGCCATTCTCGCCATCCTCGCTGACAGTGATAATCATATCACGATCAGGATAACGAGCGTTAATTTGTTCTGCAAGATCTTCTGCAATCATCTCACAGCTCTTGTGGTTAAGATTCAATACTGCATCCTCACCATAAAGACGTTCCATCCAGCGTTTAAACTGAATAAACTCTATATCCCTATCGTCATGGAATACTTCAATCTCTACTTTAAAGTGGAAAATATGACGATGTGGAACACCAAGGAACGATACATCATCCCACCCGCCGGTTGCTAATTTAGGGTCGTCCAATGCGGCAGGATACATGTGTACCCCCTCACGTTGAAATGTTACCCAAATTTTACTTTTTAGTTTTTGCATTTTTTTCGTCTGCTATTAGTTTTTTTTCTAGTCGCTGAAGCAATTGCAACATTTCCCAAAGTTTCCAGTCCATGCTTTTTGCAAGTTCGAGGAATTCACCACTGGACTTTTCCACATCAGTTGGAATTTCTTCAGGCGCTTCTGGTTCATCGATTAATCTGATCTTCTTAACCATAGTTTTCTCCTGTAAGTTCTGTATACATACGTTTATATTTTACTATTTCGTCGTTTAACTTGACTTTACTTTGTTTCATACTGTTAATAATTTCATCATTAACTCTTTCAGCATAACAAACTTCTATACGTGTGTCAAGCTCTTTCTTCTTTAAATACAAGGCTTTAATGTGATTAAATACCTTGTCGGGATTGTTTGTAGTCATGTTACTTCCCTAGCCAAATTCAAACAAGTCACTAAATGTGTTCTTGTCATGAGCACTCTGCAAATCCCATTTTAATACACCAAGAAGGTTTTCAATCTTTTTAGTAATAATGGCATTTTCCATAGCCTCATCATCAAAAGGCAATTCTTTAAACCAGTCTGGTATACGCTTCTCATCTGTAGGAATACCAATACTTGTCATGTTTAGTGGGTTGCCTTTTAGTTTACAAACGATAGTTTTCATACCATCTGTAATCTCCATACTATAGGCATCGCTATTCATTTTACGTAGCCTATTGTAATTAATTGCCGCCATTGCATGCCCTACACCACACTTTCCAGTCTTTTCAAAGTTTTTAGTGTGGTTAGTTAGGTTGTTAACACGCTTAGGTGTGCCTTTCTCCCAACTTGGCATTTCACGAAATGGCTTGCGAAACTCTTTTATTCTTTCTATAACATCAGCTTCACGTCCTCCTGTCAGTGTCATAACAAGTAGTTCATGTAAAAACTCTTGCATAAACTTAGGAGTGTCACTACGCTTTAAGTCCAAGCCCATTGCTTTTATTTTACCAGGCTTGCCATCAGTATCTTCACGATAGCCTTCGTTATCATACACAAGTATTGCATAGCGTTTTTTAGTAATGTAAATACCAGCAACACCAACAATTTCTCTACCTGCGGCAATAATGCTACCAAACTCACTAGGGCAATTGTGCGCTCTGTTCATGTAACCAGGAAACGTTTCGTTTGCCGCTTCACATACTGCTTCATAGTACTCAGTAATTTTATCCCTAGTCCATTCCAAATCACCACTGTCAATCTGTTCACGTAGTATTGGATATGCACTAAAGTATACAGAGTCAGTATCGCCATATATAATGCTACGACCCTTGTGATCATATTCGCCATCAATTACACGATTAACTTCTGCGCTCATATGCCTTGCAATACATCTGCCAGTCAGTGTTGTGCTTTGTCCTAGTCGCTGATCAAAGAACCTACAACCAGGATTTAGTAGCGCACCATACAAACTATTCAAGTTAATCTTTTTAACAAGTTGCCGTTTGTCCCAGAACGCAAACTGTTCATCATCTACACCTTTTTGGTCTTTTGCTTTTTTCTGTAGTACTTTACGTTCTGCATACCACTGTTCTAGTAAGCCTGGAATAACACCTTTTACATCATGACGGAATATAGTACCATTAGCACTAAAGATCCAAGGCTGTCCGCTTAGGAATATCAGTTCATATATTTCAGCGCCAGTTGCTTCTAGTGTTGTGCCATCTTCAAAGTCCAGGAATAATTTTGTAGATTTGTCTTTGTCCATAACAAGTTCATATTCAGGACAAGCAAACTTACCCTCCCAGGCTTCCGAAACAGTTTTGTATTCATCTAGCATTTCACGTGTAAACACATGCCTTACTTGTCCTACAATAGTTTCTGTACTCATGTTGCCAGCACGTAAAATACTTGGATACAGACTGTTCAAGTCCATACTACAAATCCATTCATGCATTCCTTTTACCGGCGTTGCAACATATGCACCTGCGGCTTGTGTATTGCCTTCATGACTGCGTTTGTCAGGAACCTGCATACCACGTGCATGTGCCGCATTAATAATTGCTTGATCTGTTTGTGCAACCGCACCCATTGTTGTTTGTAGTAGCACAGTATTTTCATGTGCAAGTACGTTTGCTAAGTCAATAAACTGTAGTTTCTTTTCTAGTTTTACAAGCAAGTCAACGTCTTGTCTGTTGTAGCCAATAAACTTCTCAAAGTCATTGTTGTACAACTGATCAAGTGTACCCTCATAATCTATCTTTGTTTCGCCTAGTTCATACTCGCCAATTGCATCCAAACTATAACTGTGCATTTCATGATATGTATACTTGCGATACAGTTGCAACATGTCCAAGTGTACACGCCCTACAGTATCAAACGTTTCCTGTGTTTTACCATAGCTCATGTATTCTCTGCGTTTGGGATATTGATTCCATAAACAAAAACGTCTAGTGTGTTCTTTGCCTAGTATACGTGCAGTACGATTAACAATGTAAGGAATATCAAAGCCTTCACTGTTCCAGCCTGTCATTACATCACAGTCATCAATTAAGTCTAGGAATGTACCCAGCAAATCTTCTTCAGTATCCATAAGTAATGTGTCTGGAAATTTATCAATTATTGCTTGTGCTTGTTCTTTGTTTAATGTTTTAGGAGCAATAGCCAAACAAACTGTGCGATTAAGCCAGTTTAAGTGTACTGCAATACTTGTAATAGGATTAAAAGGATCACTTGGATCAGCAAAGCCCAAGTCCTTGTTAAAGTCAACCTCAATATCAAAAAATGCAATGTTAAGTTCAGGAGAGTCCTGATCCTTGTAGTTCTCAGCCAAACAGCGGAACACAGGATTCATATCACTTTCATACAATTTCTTATGACTGTATATTTTCTTTTCACGTTGAAATGTTTTGTTGTTTGTAGCAACAACACGGCTCAGTGGCTCGTTCCAAATGCTTTTAAATTTGCCTTTTGCATCTGGATAGTAAAACACATAGCGAGCAGGATACGTAAGAAACTTACGTTTGCCATCTTTGCGTTCTACAATGTTAATAATGTCACGATCTCTATCAATGATACCGTCTACATAACTCATGCTTTTTTTGCCTTATACCATTTATAAAGTCCATACAAACTAATAGCTAGCCAAAATACTTCAAGTGTAATATTAGCAAGCACAGGCTTATAATATAGATTAACGAATAGTAATATTGCAACCATTCCATTATTAAAACTATACCAAAACCCTTTAGCGTCAATTTTATCTGTTTGCAATAATAGGTAAGTGGTTACTAACAATAGTACTCCCATGTTACCAAATATATCACTCCAGTGCAGTGCGTAATAGTCTACCAATAGCCCATTGCCTTTCCGAATCCTAATACATTAACACACGCAAAGTATGTTGTCAATAGTAATGGCCATGCAAGCATACGTCTTTTGTATGCTATAATCGCAGTTACACTACCTATGAAAAAACCAGGATATACAATACGCATGTCAGGATTATCTGCATTAAATGCTAGGATTAGACTGGCGCCCACAGTAAATACGAAACTTACAAGTTCATAATAAAATGCAACACGATCAGTTTCATAGCTACTGCGCCAGAAGCTTATAATTTTATTCAAAGAGTTCTACCAACTGTTTCCAAAATGTGTTCTAGTTCATCGAATTCGTCACGCTTTTTGCTGAATTCGGCTTTGTAAGCAATAGTAATTGCTTTGTTTAGGACTGCAGGCTTAATGTCCATTTCTTCTGCAATAGCACCCACAGTGTCTTTGAGACCATCCCGTAGAGCTTCCATTTCGCTCTTTACCTGAATGCCCTCATTAATAAGTTGCTTCAGTTTTGCGACATCAGCATCTGTAAAATTAGCCATACTAATTTACTCCGTTATGTTAGTTGATTATTATATGATTATATACTATTACAGACAATTGTCAAGAGTTTTTATTCACTTTTCCAAATTGTGTAAGCACCCCATGCAATAGCAATACCTGCGGCAATTTTTGCTAATGGTGCCATAAAAAGTATCATAAGCCCTAGTGCAATACAAACTGCACCATCCCATGATGTTCTTTCTTTCATTCTTCCTTTAATCCAATTTCTCATAATTTTTTCCTTTACTCATCTAAATTTAAGGCTTGGTGCCCCCATTCTTCCATTATCATTTCTCCGAACACTTGTCCGAACATCCACATTAGAGTTAGAATACATCCTGCTATACATATAATCAGTGCCCACACTAAAACTTTTATTACTATGTGTTTGCCCTCTGTCCAATGTGCTACTTTCTTAATTTTGTTTTTAACGCCACCTAGTAGATAATTTCCTATTACAAAACGTACCAAGCGCATAACAATTAATATAGGCGAACTAAGTACATCAAATAATATTAGGAACAAGTCTACACTAGCATCTACAATGTTGTCAATATTACACCAATTGCGTAATTTTTCGCCTAACCTGCGTACTCGTTCCTGACGTTTACGTTCTCTTTCTGCCAGTTTTTCTTCTGACACCCAGAACATTATTCAGTACCAAACATTCCAATTAGCTCAGGACCAAAACTACCTGCAGCCCAACCTAGTGCTACAATAGCAATTACACCCATTGCTAACCATTTCATTTTAAAGTCGTCTACATCCATACGCAATGCAACTAGTTCGTTGCCTAGTATACGTACACTAACTTCTAATTTACCTTTATCGTCTGCATCGCTCATTTTTTATTCTCCAGTTTCTTTAATCTAGCTTCTAATTGATCTATCTTTTTAGTTACATGTGGATACTTTTTACGCCAAGCATCTTCTGGCTGTTGTAACCAAGTCCATCCCCATCTGTGTACCAAGTAATCCACTATTAGATCAAACTTTGCATATAGCCATAAACCAATTCTTGTACTTTGAAAGTATGTGGAAAATGCCAACCCAAACAAACTACCAGCTAATGCTGTATATATCCACAAGCGGTCGCTTGCCATTCTCTCAATCATTTCCCACATATTCTATCTCCTCAACACAATGTTTACATCTGCAACATTGACAAACTTTAATAATAGGATTTTCCTTTAGACTTGGATCATGTACTTTGATTTCTTTCCAAAGAGCTGTCCCACAGTGGCTTTCATGTCCACAATTTTGACAACTACTCAACATTTCTGTCCTTTAGTATTTTACTCATAACATCTGTAGCTGTATGCGTAAAACATCTTGGTGCAACACTGTGAATGATTAGTGCAGGTACTAATAATTGTAGTTTAACTGCGGTTTTTAGTGCCGTTGCCATATGCTGTAAACCTGTTTCGCCTACTTCTTCTAAATGTAATTTACATTGCTTACTTAACATAATGTTATTCCTTTCTTACTTTAATAATATCTATAGATATTTAAGCTTCGTTGAAACTTTTCTGCATTTCCTGGTTCTAACAAATAACTTACTGTCCGTTCCATATTTAACATTTCAAAATCTAATAGTAGTATTTTATTTTTTCTAATGCCCCAGTTATAAAGTGAAGTTACGCCCTGTTCTTGTGTTTTATTACAAACAATATCCCAATTATTTTTACATTTTAACTCTTTACAACAATCACAGCAACAACTATGTTTAATTGGATCTTTGTTTAGTAATTTAATTTTTTTATTATATATATCCCAATTACAATCTGCCCATTCGTCTGAGTCAGGAACATTATTCACTTTATATTCATTTGTTACTTTTATTGGATTTGCATATTGAGAAACAAATACAAAATCATTTATATATTTAGATTTGGGCACAAAAAAGTTTATCTTTTTGTCTGTAAGTATTCTATATCTATCCACCAATTCGCCATATAGAATATCTTTATCTTTAAACAATTTAAAAACAATATCATTTTTATTATTATAATAAACTCTTTTGTTAGCGCCAGTTCCAATCAGTTCACAGTTAGTTTCTAACCAATCAAAACTTTCTGTGTACTGACTAGAATACATTTTTTATGTTATACCCATTTCTTTTAATGTTGCTGGACCAACAATACCATCAGGCACAAGTCCTCTGCTTTTTTGCCATGCTACTACTGCGGCTTCTGTACCTGGACCAAATACACCATCTGCTTTAGCACCTAGTGCTTTTTGTACTGCTTTAACAGTTTCACCTTTGCTTCCTTTTTTAACTGTTTTGTGTTCAAAAGGAGGTGGTGTCCAATTTCCGCCTAGTACTTCTAGTGCATGTTTATAATGCTTTTTACGGTCTGCTAATCCAATAGTACCGCCATTAATACGTTTAGTCATGCCAACAACATCTTGTTTGTCAGCCCACTTGTTTAAACCATTTGTATCCCAGAACCAACATGCACTTTCTAGCGCACCTTTTTTACTCTTGAGATATTTGATTGCTTGTTCTGCTGTTAGGCTTAAACTATCACCAAACTTAGTATAATTATATCTACCTGTCAATTGTATAATACCACGACCGCGAAAGCGCCATCCGTCGCCACTGGCAGTATCGCCATTTTCCATACGGTTTGCATATACAATATTTGCAATTTTTTCTGGTTGTCTGTGGTAATCCTGTGCATTACGCCCAGCTCTCACAAAATACTTAGGAAATACAGCGTTCAATCCTTTGGCACTGTAGTTCAAGTTTTCTTGTGTAATACGAAAGTTATTACTTTCATGAGCGCATTGTGCGATAAATCCTGCTACTCTATTAACTGTGTTAATGTCATAATAAGGTAGGATTTCTTCCATGCATTCGAACCATTCGTCAGCTTCAGTGTTGCCTTTTAGCAACTCTCTTGCTTGGTCTGCGTTAAAGTCAAATTCAAAACTCATAGCTTTCCCCTTGTTTATATATGTATATATTTATCGGTAGTAAAAACCTAGCCTAGGATTTGCTAGTGTTTTATCAGCATCTTCGTAGTTAGGTTTAAAAATCCAGTCTTTTGCGTCATTATACATTAAGTGTTGTTCTGCTTCTGTATCTTTCCAGACTGGTACAATTTCCACTGCATCTCTAGGCATATCTAAGCCGTGCCTGCCGTGTATTTCTATTATATTTCCACCTATAAATTCAATGTTTACACGATGTGCTGACATTGTTTCACTAATAAAGTTAGGTAAGTCGTAATCTGGTATTTCTTCTAGTTTTTTCCAACTAAAAAATCTATATAATTCTTTTTTGTTATTGTATCCTTGTATAGCGTTTACAGGAAAAATCTCTCCCTTACGCCAACTGTAATTTATACTTACATGATCGCCTTCAAACATTTCGCACCAAAAATAACCCGGAGGCACATCATGATCATCATCTTTTTTTAATTTTTGGACATATGCTGTTGCACCCATGCCACTTAAATTAACAATAGGACGTATAACATATTCTGCTGTTACTGGTACTGGTACACCTGCTGGACCGCATGTATATCCTAATCGTAGACTTAAATCTAATTTGTTGTAAAGACGACGAAAGGCAGGAATATCCTGCCAAACCTGATAATCATCCATTAGCTTTTCCTTGTAGTATTACTAACGTTTTTAGCTTTTCCTCGTCTGTTTTTGTTGGGATCTTCTCTACGTTTTTTATTGACAGCTTTAGCGATTTCTTTTTTACCGCCTTTGGCTCTTAATTTTGCAGCTCTGCTTTTACTCAAGCATTTAGGTTTACCTTCTCCAGGTTTACTATCGCCACATTTACCAATGCGTTCGCCTTTAGTGTTGTAACGGTCCCAACCGCCTCCACCAGCGCCGCCTTTTTTACCTTTACCAAACCAAGCTCTTAGATCTTCTTCTATTCCTTCAGCATAGTAAGGGTTCTTGGGATCAGCATCACTTGACTCATCAGGCCACCAATCCAACTCGTACTTTTCACCTTTGCCAAACATATCTTTCATTCCTAGGATACGTTTTTCATATTCGTCTTTTACGGGTTCTGTTCTGCCTGCCACTACGTCCATAACAAAGTTAAGTGTAGTTGCATTTGCAGTAAGGCTACCACAACGGGCGCCTACTTCGTTCTTTAAATGATCTATTAGTATACTTCCTGAGCATTTTGCTAGTTCATCACTAAGATCTTCTGGTACTTCCAAATCTACATAACAATATATAAAGTCGTAATGTGGTGCTGGCGAACCATGTAAAATAAATTCGTCTCTGCATACTACACGTTTAAAACCATCAATGTTGTGCCATACAGTTTGCTCATGTGTTATTTCATCTGGCTTGCCAAATGTCTTTTCAAGATGTCTACTGTAATTAACAGGCTCACTATGATCCCACTTACTATAATCTTCTGTTATGATTTGTTCTATTAACATTACTTTTTACTATTGCCCCAATTGGCTGCGCCAACTTTACGACACTTAACTAGTGCGCCACTTGCATATGCACTGGGCCATACTTTGTAG
>CESM01230845.1_pt1 | contig 14285 bp, 5 predicted proteins | sample 361421 | NCBI WGS metagenome assembly CESM01 (sample SAMEA2622219, study PRJEB7988) | marine metagenome | isolation source: saline water (ENVO:00002010), including | reverse complement strand
GGTATTATTTGTGATAAAACTTGAAAATTAGATATTTGTTTTTTCTTGTTGCGTTTAAATATATTTACATCAACATTGTCGAAATACATTAATAAATTCATGGTTTGACGATGTGTAAATTTAATATCTTGTCTTGTAAAACGATATGTAGCAAGCAAAGAATCTTGAAATACACCAACAATTGATTTATTGTTAGCGGGACTTATGATGTGTTTTGGAACGGCAGCCAAATACATAAGTTCGGCCTGACTTTCTTCATCTTGTGGCCCGTGTAAATTCATTTCGTCACCATCAAAATCGGCATTGTATGGTTTCGTATCAGCTACATTCATACGGAAAGTGCTACCAACATGCATAATTTTAGCCCTATGACACATCATACTCATTCTATGTAACGTAGGTTGCCTATTAAATAATATTGGATCGCCATCCAACATATGTCTATGGACAACATCGCCTTCATCTAGTCGAATATTACTTTTATCTTTATGTCTTAAAGATATACTAACTCCTGTGTATTTTTCTAAAACATTTGCCCCGGGATATTTATCTGGTCCATTTTGAACTAATTTTGTTAAGAATGCTCTATTTCTTTTATTTACTTTCGCTGGAAATGTAATATTTTTTGCAATTTTTACCGGAACACCCAATTCTCTAATTGATAAATTTGGATCTGGACCAATAACACTTCTAGCAGAATAATCTACCCGTTTTCCCATTAAATTACCCCTTACACGCCCTTGTTTTCCAATTAATCTTTCTTTAATAGATTTTAAAGCTCTACCAGAACGTTGTGCTACTGCTGCAACACCCGGTATTTTATTATCTATCATAGTAGCACAATAATATTGCAATACTGTTGTCCAATCATCTATTACTTTTTGGTTGGCGTTTTGTTGTATTTTTTCTTGTAATGTTTTATTTGCTTTAATAATATTAACAATAATATGTGAAATATCATCTTCACTTCTTTGTTGCGAATTGTGTTTTACTGAAGGTCGAACCGCAGGAGGCGGTATTGCCATTACTTGACAAACAAACCATTCTGGCCTAGAATATACAGGACTAAATCCCATGAATGATACATCTTCGTTAGAAATTCGTCTAAACAATTTTAATATTTGTTCAGGAGTATATTTAATTATTAATTTATTTTTTATATTACCTTTTTCATCCGTAATTTTATCTGTATTTTCCCATTCACCCATGATTGTTGCTAATCCTTCTTTATAAATTTTTCGTGGTTGTTTTGTTCCACATCCGTCGCACGTTTCTTCACCACATCTTCTTATTTTACTTGCTTCTTTGAATACATAATCCCACCTTTTTTTTCCAGATAATTTTAAACAATGTGCGTGTTTTTCCTTACCAATTTTTAATTTACTACAACGAATACAAATACATCGTAGAATTTTTTTAACAGTTTCTAAATATTGTATATAAAATATTGGTCTTGCTAATTCTATATGTCCAAAGTATCCGGGTGTTTGCATATAATTTAAACCAACAGTTGGACAAATTAATCCCGGATCTAAAACACCCATTCTTGGATCAAATAATCCACCCATTACTGGTTTATTATTAATATATGTATCTCTAGAAACAATTTCTGCTACTGAACCAGCTTTAATTTCTTCGGGAGATAAAACACTAAATTGAATGCCTATAATTTTAGACGGTTCCATCTTTTTAATTACACTCGTCATATTTGTGATTATTATAATATATTTAGATAGTTTTATTATCAATTTAATAATTAATATTTTAAGTATTTGAATAGCAAAAGTATTTCTTTTGAATCATAAATTAAATTGATTTTTAATTTAAAAATAATATTCTACTATAAATTAGTTATGACAAAAAAAGAAGAAAAAGATAATGTTAATTCAAATGTTTCTCCTAAAAAGGAAAAAAAACGCAAAGAATATAATTTGAGAAAAAAAAAGCAAAATAAATATAGTCGAAAAAAGAAATCTAATGAAAGCAGTGATGATAGCGATAGTTCAAGTGATTACGACCCATTAAATGATGGTGAAGACGAAATGAATCAGGTTGAATTTCAAAAATTTATTCAAAAATTATTTCCTTCAAAAAGTCAAAGAGAAAAGGTGAAACAAATGGAAAAAATAGAAAATATGTTGAAAAAAGATAAAAAAAAAAAAAATTCGGTGAAAGAAAAAAAGTATGAAGAAAATAAAAAAATTAGTGTAAGTGATAGCGAACAAGAACAGGAAAATAGAAAAACAAAAACAAGTAAATCAAAAAAAAAACATAGGGATAAAGATAAATCATCTGCTAGTGAAAATGAAAGTGAATATTCTTATTCGGAAGAATTTGAATTTCCCGAAGAAGACGAAGAATTAGATGATGATGAAATACAAGAAATGTTAAAAAATAATATGAAATTTAATATAGTTTTTACCGTTGGAGATAGTAGAGGCGGAGAGTATGATGATTATGAATACGATGAATATGATTATGATGAGTATGAAGAAGTAGATGATTATGAAGAAGTAGATGATTATACAGATGATGAAATGGATGATGAAGAAGAAGAAGCTATCAAAAAAGAGGAAAAAAAATTAATTAAAAATGGAACAATCCATAAAACTAAATTTTCAAAAAACGAAAAGGTAAAAGTGAAGTTGGTTGACTGGGATAAATTTTATAATGGAACTGTAATTAAAGTTCATCCCAATAAAACAAAACGATTAATAAGGTATGACATCAAACTAGATAATAACGAGTATGAAACACTGAAAAAAGTTAAATCTAAATTTATGAAAAAAATAGAAAAACAACAAAATTCGGATATCGATGATTATGATAGTGCATTAAAAGAATTAGAAAAATTGGTAAAAACTAAAAAAAATAAAGGTAGTAAGGCCATGTTAAAGCAATTTGAAAAACTAGTAGATGTAAAAGAAAAAAAAATGAAAAAAAAGGAACAAAAAGAAAATAAAAAACAAAAGGAAAAAAATGTTTTGAAATTTAAAAAGCTATTAAGACAACGCAATACAATGAACGATTATAAATATTTTAAAACATTAACATTATGTGAACAAAAAAAAATATTAAGTCAATTAAAAGAAGTTTCAGAATATAATAAGGTGGATGTTCCGCATAAATTATCGTTGTTAGAATGTGATATACCTGTAGAATATAAATCCGTGGCATTAAAAAAAATAAACACATTGGCTTATATGGATCCAGGTGCTGGAGAATATTACAAAACCAAACAATGGGTAGATACCTTTCTAAGAATTCCTTTTAATAAACACAATAAACTACCAGTATCGATTAAAGATGGTCCGGAACGAGTAAATGAATTTATGGAAAATGCAAAATTGACATTGGATAACTGTTGTTTTGGCTTAGAAGATGCAAAAATGCAAATAATGCAAATTGTAGGACAATGGATTAGCAATCCCGGTTCTGTTGGAAATGCTATAGCTTTAAAAGGTCCTCCCGGAACAGGTAAAACAACTTTAATCAAAGAAGGTGTTAGTAAAATATTAAATAGACCTTTTGTGTTTATACCATTGGGTGGTGCTACAGACAGTAGTTATTTAGAAGGACATTCATATACATATGAAGGAAGCACATGGGGAAAAATTGTAGATGCTTTGATAACTTATAAAAGTATGAATCCTGTGTTTTATTTTGACGAATTAGACAAAGTTAGTCAAACACCAAAGGGTGAAGAAATTATAGGTATATTGACACACTTAACAGACACAACACAAAATGATAAATTTCATGATAAATATTTTTCGAATATTGATTTCGATTTAAATAAATGTTTATTTATATTCAGTTATAATGATGAATCAAGAGTAAATGATATTTTAAAAAATAGAATGTATAGAATCTTTACAAAAGGGTATAATAATGAAGAAAAGAAAATTATATGTAAAAAATATTTGATACCTAAAATTCAAAAAAATGTTAACTTTAAACCAGAACAAATTGTAATACCAGATGATACCATTGATTACATAAATTCTTCCTTGATAGAAAAAGAAGATGGTGTTAGAAATGTAAAAAGAGCTATGGAAATTATATTTACAAAATTAAATTTACATAGACTTATGAAAAAAGGTTCTAAGTTATTTGATAAACGAGAAACATTAAATATAGAATTTCCATTTACTGTATCTAAGGAAATAGTTGAAAAACTGATAAAAAAAAATGAAACAAATAATATACCTTTTGGTATGTATATGTAATCATATTGTAAATAATTATAAAATATTTAATCATTATAAATTAAATATTTTTTTATGAATGTTTTGCTTTTAATCTAGCTAGTCTACCCATAGAACCTGTATTTGCTTGTACTCTTGCTTGTTTTCCTGTTTTTGAAACTCTTGATAAATTAGTTCTTATATTTTTTTTACTCATATTAAAGTTATGTAATTTATTCATATTACTAGCTGCATATCGAAAAGAATTAAACGAAGAAGAATTTGTCTTATTTAATGGATTAAAATACATTCTTGATGATGTGCTGGTGATTTTTTTGTAATATTTCTTTTTCATTAAATATATTTTTTCATTAGTATTAACCAACCTATAAAAAATCAAACTGTTATCGGGTATAACTATTTTTTGGTTTTCGAATGCATTTATGATATAAATATAATCTTTTGGAAAATATATCATATCATTAATACTCAAAAATATTTTATTTTTCCTTTCTACGTTCGTATCTTGTTTTTCTAATATTGTGTCGATATTGTATGTATAAATATTATTTTTAATACACAACATAATTTTTTCATTTGTAATTGTTTTAATGTAAAAATCCACATTCAATGTTGCATTTGAAAATAAATTATCTTTATTTCCATCATTGTAATAAAATCCATTTGTTTTACGTTCAAAAACAAAATTCAATTTGTTTATTAATTTATCAATGTTATTTTGTATATCTTTTGACAAATTTGATTGTTTTACTTGTAATTTTTTTTCATTTACAATTACTAAAAACGTTCTTGTTTTTTTTATACGATCATTTATTTCTTTAATTGTTATATCATTGCTATTTTTTTCTATCAAGACATCATTTATATTTAATTGAAGACTAATATTTTCAATAATCATTGATAGTTTTTTATCCAAAACATCCACTTTTTTTTTTAATACGTCATATTGTGATAAAATAATTATATCATCGTTTTCATTGTTAAAAATAGCATTTTTAATAGTATCGAGCTTTACGTATAAATTATTGAGTTCATTATAATCAAAAGTATCGTTATTATCATACTTATCAACTAATTTTATAGTGTTTTCTATATTTTCATAATTAAAAACGTTAATTCTTTTTACGGTTTCTTTAATATAATGATTAGAATGAGATAAATGTCTCGATTGTGCATAAATTAAAGAATCATGTAAATTTTGTATATTGTAATTGTCTTGGTGTGATTTATTTATTTCGTCTCTTAATATATTTTCATTATATTCTATAACTTTATTCGTTAAACTCTCAAATAACTCTTTCAACTCGACATTATAAAATTTATTCGACTTGATTTCATCGTGTTGTTTTTTTAACGTAATAATATCTAATAAATTAATTTTTTCTTCTAGATTTTTTAATTTGGTTTTAATTTTAATATATTTTGATTCCTTCGAATGGTTTAACATATTGTTAGATTCATTTATAGATATACTAGTATCAATATTTCTTTTATTGTCTAACAAATTTATTTTTGAAAAATTTTCATACAATCTATTTGAAATTTTATCCATTTCTTGTGTTTCAAATTTTTCTTTTTTTTGAATTGCCAGATTATAAATATCAACGATACCTGTTTTTTCACTATTTGAATCTTTATACAAATTAAATTTTGCTTCTGTGGCTTTATCAATTGTGTCTAGTAATAAATCTAGATTATTAATAGTAGCTGATTCTGTAAACATAATTAATCTATTTTTTAAAATGGATTCTTGTTCTTCAAATAATTGTCTTGCTACTTTGTATTGCGTAAACGTGTCATCAATATAATTAGAATCGGCAATAGTTAATTGTTTTTTAATTTCAGGCAATAAAACAAAAGATTCACTGTTAAAATTATCCATCTGGTTTTTAGTAAGTGTTGATAACTTATTTAAAATATCATCGTTTGTGGTATTAATATTATTTACAACTGTTATTAATTCTGAATTATCGGAATTTAAACCGTGATTTCTGGAAAGAGATATCCAATTTAATTTTTTTTTTATAGTATTTGTATCATATTTTAAAACAAATTCATACAACCAAATACTTCTATCATAATATTCACTTTTTTCTTTTTTGTAAATATAAGCATTTTTATTTATTTTTACATCATTTTCTAAATAATTTTTAAGTTTGGTCATAGGACCAGGGGGCAATACAATTATATTTTCAGTGGTATCATATTTTTTCAAATATTTATTATTGTTTTTATATGACCAATTAGGATAAGAATCTGTTCCTGTTGTAATGTTTATTATTTTATCTGTAATATCAATGCCCGGAAAATGCCATCTATCTTTTTTAGGATATCCATTTCTTGCTATTACAGTTAAACTATTAAATGATTCGCTAATATTTTTTAATCGAATACTTAAATTGCCCAATGGGGTATCCCAAGGAGTTGTTTGTCCTAATACGTTTTCTCTTTTAATAAAGTCATTATTAGTATTTCCAATCCATATTTGCTCTAAAAACGGTTTTATATATTTATTTGAATTCCAATCGGAACGTAATGCTTGCGTTGAAGGAAAAGTATAGATATAAGAATCGACTGGATATATAAAGGGTGTTGATGATTCAACAATACCTTTATTATTTGAATAAATACTAGTTGGTAAAACAAATTTATTTTTATTTTTTAAATTTAAGTTTTTTATTACATTATCAACATAATCCTGAACTATCTCAATGTTATAAACGTTTAAATAAAATGATTTTTCCCAAGAAACGTTTAACGTGTTTTCTCCCAACCAATCAAACCATACTTTTTTTTTATTCCATAAATTTTTATTATTTTTTATTGATTTCCATTCATCAATAATAACAGTTATAGTATTTTTAATATGTCTTACGGCCAAATTATATCTTTCTAATAACAAAGAATACTTCGCTTTATTAAAGGTAGTAATATTCTCTGTTTCTACTTTTAGAATGTAGTCAATAATTTTATACATATTTTGATTGCTATCTGAATTTATTATATGGTTGTTTATATTGTTAATAATTACTGTAGTTCTAGAATTTATTTTGTTTTCCAATTCATTATACAATTTAATAGGAGTTTTATCGATATCTACAATATTGATATTTGATTTCTCTCCAATATTATATTCATTGATTGTCAATTCATCAAGTAAATCAACGGATTCGTTATATTCTTTATTGCCGATAATATCATATGTTGGTGATTTCAAAATATCTACAATATCTTTTGAATATTTACCTATAAGTGTCGTTCTCGCTTTTTTTAATGTTTCAATGTCTTTCGATATATCTAATTTGTTCGTTAAAGAATGGTTTTTTATTTCTACCGTATTTGTTGTTTCGTTTAATATTTTTTCAATTATTGTATTTTGTTTTACATCTAGTAATATATCATTGATTATTTTAATTGATTTTTTATTTTTTAACACATTTAATAATTTATTGTGTTGTTTCATGAATGATAATTTATTTTCTAGTTGCAATTGATATTTGTATTGTTTAGTATCATTTTTATTTATGTTAAGAGATTCAACGACATTTTTTAAACTCTCTATATTAATATCATTTGTTTCGATGTTATCAATATTTGTTTCTCTTAGAATTTTCATATTACTAAGTTTTCTTTTTGCATTTAATAATATTTTTGAATCAATGACCCCTTTGTATTGTTTTTCTGCCTTTTCTATTGATTTATCTAATAAATCTACATCATTATCTATTTCAGATTGTTTTACATTATCGACAAGTTCTAATTCGGGTATATCTAAAGTAATTTTAATATTTTTAAAAAAATAGGAACTTTGAGCATTGGTTCTGAATAAATAAAATCCTAGATGTTTTTTTGAATTTTCATTTGATAATAATCCCGACATATTATTTTTATGAACAGAAAATGAATAATCGTTATCATCGTTTTTAAAAACGTCTCCAACTATATTTGGTGCAATAGAATAATTTGGTTTGCCATCTTTTCCATCATAATAATTCTTATTTTTTGCATTATTATTTATACGAAATGTTTTTACACCCAAGTGTTCTTGACCTTTTGCTTTTGAATAATCTATTTGAAACAATACAGCTGATTTTAAAGGGTCTATAATAGATTCTTTTTCCCCTGGATTCATTATTGGCAAATTATCAATAGTATATATTAATTTGTATCTAGCGTTATCTATAAATGATTCTTCTTCGGAAATACTCATTAAATTAGTATCAAAGTCATCATTTAAAAAATTAATTTTATTCATTTTAATTAAATCAGAATTAGATGCCCATTGTCCAGAATTACTCCATGCTTTTTTGAAACTTATTTCACCCGGGTAATTTCTAGCGTTTGAATTTGTTATATAAACCAATGATTTATCGGGATTTGTACTAATGATAGAAGTTATAGGTATAGATTTATTGTTTGTATTTTCATCGTATTGTTTTACAGCAAAATCAACTTCTATTTTAATTTTTGTAATTTTTGGTATATAATTATTTCCCTTGTTCCACGGAACACTATATTGTGAATATTTTTCAGGTAATCTAACAATTAATCCACCGTGTTTCAATTCTGTCCCATCGATATTATTATTTAATACATCAATATGTTTTCCTCTAATAAAACCTTTTTTTGCCGTATCACTAATTCTATACATATATTCTTTATCACTAGTTATTCTTGATTCGTCTTTATTTTTACCCAATATTGGTATTGAATATTTATTAGTATTACCTTGAGAAGAAAACCAACCATTATCTGTTTTACTATAGTTAATTCTATTAACAAAATTTTCTTCTGTAATCAAATTCATGGAATGATTATTTGAATAATTACCAATATACCCAGAATGATTATTTTTTAAAAAAGAAGTATTGGGAGGAATAGTATAAAATAAATTTAATTTATGTGTTGTATCCTGTTGAATAGTTTTGTTTAAATCTGTAAATAAATCATAATTATTTTCAGATGTATTTATATTTAATGTATAATTAGGTGGAATCCAAAAATTAATAATATCGGAAATGGAGTTTAAAACAGGTATTGGCCATCCAAAAAATTCTTTAATAATTTCGTAATAATAATATTTATTGTAATAGGTTAGATTATTGTATTTTTCTCCGCCTAAATTATCTGATATTTCTTTATCTGTATTAAGATTATTATCAGAAAGTGGTAATATTTCTAAAACACTTTTCCATAACCATAAAAATTCTGTTAAAAAAATATTAACGTGATTTTCATTTAAAACACCTGATTTTAGATTTGGTAAAACATAATTTTTCCAAGTCCCATTACTATCATTGGTATGCCAAGAAATCCATAATAATTGTTGTAAAGGTGATAATATATTAATTAATTTGTCTCTACCATATTTAATTTCGGATAAATATTCATTACCATTTTCATCTTTTAAATTTTTACCACCACTCAATGCAATCCATAATCTTTGCATATTAGATAAGCGATTACTTTCTTTAAGACCGGAATTTTGTATTGTAGTATTACCTATTTTTTCAGTTTTTCTAGTAAACATAGAATAATTGTAATTTTTTATACTCCAATGTTTAAAACAATTATTAGTTTCTTTTACAGAATCCGTTTGTAATGTATCGTTTATTTCCATATTTTTAAAATAACAATAATAAGGAATGGATATTTTAATTTTTAAGTCTTTGAAAGTATATGTTTCAAAAACATCTCCATTTTTATCTGAGAATAATTTTAATCGAATCATATTTCCCTTTGGTGTTTCGATTTTTTGACAGTTTTCTATATTCCAATTATTTTTATATTTTTCTTGTAATAATTTACTAGGGACAAATCTATTTACGTAAGTTAAGTCATTATTATTAATATTATCTTTAGTATTCCATCCTCTACATATTCTTACATCGCGTGAATCAGGATATAAAAAATCATTATCATAGTCTTGCTGTGGATAAAAATCTTGATATGGTTCTTGTTCTAATCTCCAATATATTTGATTTAATTGTCCTATTTTCATATTTTTATTTTTAATAGTATCTTTATGAAATGCATCAAATCCAAAGGATAATTCATTATTGTTTCTATATATTTTAATAAATTCCTGTGAAGTAGGCCATTCAGGTTTATCATTATTTAAATCTATTTCATATAAATCTCTCCAATTAAAAAAAGCGGCTAGATTACCTGTAGTTCCATCGCCTCGTAGTGTTTTATTTGAATCGATTTTAAATGTCATATTTATTGTAATATCTTTTAAATGATTGATCCATTCAAAACACTCTTCGGGGATATCGCAATAATAACATTCATATTTACTATCGATACCATCTAAACTCCACATTTTTGAAATAGAATTATAGGTGTATTCGGGTTCTTCTTCAACAATAGTCCAATTTGTGCTTATATGATTTCCGTTATCATAATATGTTAAAGGAGTTTGTTTTTTACCCAATGCATCTGATTTATCCATTATTATTCCTTTTTTTATAAAATATTTTTTTGTATTTGCAATGTTTCCTATTTCTATATTTAAAAATGGCTTAATTTTATCTGTCATTTATACTAATAAAATAAAATAATTTAACATTTTAATACAGAATAAATAATATATATTAAAATATTAATCGTATATTTGTTCCATCATTAATGAAAAAGAATAATCGGAATTATCTAAATCAATGTTTCTTCCAAATTCGTCTAACAATTTTATTTTCATTTTCTTTATATTTACTGGACCATAATATTCTCTTTTGATAAAATCATATTGGCCTTCTTTAAATTTAATTGTATTGTTATCAATACATAATTTAGCTATTATTTCACCATCGGTATAACTTGATTCTTGAAAAGGTGATAAAACTGTATCTCCTTTACTTTTGTTAAAGTCATTAATAGACAATAAAACGTAATTGGTATATTGTTTTTTATATTGACATTCAGCATTATATCCTTCAAACATTGATGTTGTAATTTTTTTTCGTGTAATATAATCATCATTATTATAATATTGTTTTCTAAAGCCTAATATCCATCCCATATTTAATTGAATTGGTCTGTTGGGTTGTTCTTTTAATAACCAAGATATATTGAATTTGTATGTTTTTTTTTCTTTTATATCAGGTTGACCACCAATAGTACGCATGTCTCTAAAAAAATGAATTTTATTACTTATAGGGTCATACCGACACAAAATTCTTTTTAATTCTTGTTTTGATAATTCTTGATTTACATTAAAAAACACAGCTTCATTTGTAAAATAACCTGCTTCTTCTGCTTTTGATTGATTTAATTCGTTTTGTTTTGCTATAATTTCCTGTATATTTAAGGTGGGATTGTCTTCAAATGCGGGAGGTGCTTCATTTTCTGTATCAATAAATGATTGTTGAACTTCTGGATCATTAAAAATGCGCATTCTTTCTTTTTGAGGTTCATCTATACCGTTAAAATCATCATCCCATATTCTAGGATCTACATTTTCAGTTATTTTTTGGATATCGAAATTTCTATATCTTTGGGTACCTTCACCCGGGGCTGAAAAAACATTAATATTTAAATATTTTTCTAATTCTTGTCCTGTATATATTCCTTCTTTTATTTTGATAGTATGTAATTTAATTTCTTGTGGACCTTTTTCGTAATCTGGTTCTTTACCGTTTAAATCATAATAATATGTTTCAATTGTAAATTCATTTGTTTTTAATTTTTCCGAAAATGTATATATTTTTGTATTGCATTCAAAACTATTTAATGATAAATTCATTATGTTTGTTAAATTATAGGGCAAGTCAATGTTAAAATCCGTGGAACTTTGATTGTAATAATTATTTCTAAATCGTGTATTTATATTTAGCATAACTTTTTTTTTGTTTTTTCTACTATTTTTTTCAATAATGCAAGAAGTGTTCGAATTAAATTCCATTATAAATAATTTGTATATTTTATTTTATAAGATATATACATAAATGAGTAGATGTTTTTCTAATAATAATACAATACCTATAAAAAGTTCTAAAGAGCATACCGAAAATAAAAGGAATAATAGTTTTTTTTGTAATTATGCAAATACAAAACATTGGACAAAAACAAATATATCAGATGAAAATTTACAAATAACAAAAAAAAATATTTTTTCATTAAATCATTACAATAAAATAACAAAAGCTAATAATCATTCTAATTATCTTAATTTATCTAAGGGTTTATTTAATCGAAAGTTAGCGATACACATGAATCAAATCGATGAAAAAGATGTATGGAAAAAACAAAAATTATTAAAAAAAATCACACAACGAAAAATGTTAACAGTAAAAGAAAATATAGATAATGAAAATTATAAAAACGATAATTGTAAGAATAATAATGATAATTATGTATACTATGCAACAAATAATAACATATATGGTATGGCATATTTAGATCTTCCAGCCAAACAAAATATTTATTCAAATTTTTCTAGTTTTACTGAAGATGCTGAAACCAAAACAGAATTAATGAATAAACCACTAAAAAAAATAATACCATTTTGTTTTAATTTACATGGAAATAATTATATTAAATATCCGAAAAAAACTATAACTAATTTTGGTGTTGGTTTCGAAATGTTTGGAGATTTTAAAGAAACAGTTTCTCATCCTAGAAAATCAAAAGATCCTAAAATAACCTTAAAAGGAATAAACAAAGGTTTGCGAAACCAAAATTGGCAATTCGATAATAATAGAGCATATTTTTGGGGTGGAAACGGAATGGTTGGTTCAAAAACTAAATGGAATAAAAACGATAGTTTAGATATTATGGGAATACCAGAAACAAACAAATGGACTTTAGTAATGGATGTAAAATTTGGAGGAACAAAAGATGAAGTTGTTGGTAAAAAAATAGAAGATACAGACGGTGATAATTTTGGTATTGGTGGTGTGGATAAAGGTAAAATAAAAGAAAAAAATGATGCTAAAATTGCTTTAGGAGAAGCAGATGAAGAAAAAGCTGCTCGCCTTAAATTAGACAATGAAATCGCCGATTTAAAGGAACAAATAGAGGCAATGAAGGAAAATAGCGTTTATTTGTTTAGGAGTTATAAAGTTTTTGCGAGTAAAGATTTAGATAGCGGTGTTAGAATACGTGATGGTTTTATTAAATTAGCCGGTTTGATATTTAATAAAGATGATGGAAATAAAACCGTAGATCAAATACAAAAAGGTTATTGGTATTCCTTTTCATTTAGTTTCGACGACACGAAAGATAAGGCTAATGACAAGATAAATATTCATATCAGAAAAGAAGGAGAAAATTGGATAAAATTATCTACAGGACAAACAGGAATGGGGAAATTAAATCAAATAATTGAAATAAAAGACAAAATAGAATTATTCAAAGAAACATATACAGATCACGTGAAAGGAGACGGTATGGTAAAGAGTCTAGAAGGTGCTAATTGGTGGAAGAAACAATATTGGGTTGAAAATGGTTGGGTAAAAAATGTATATTTTACAACTAAAAAGTTAGAATTAGATGATATAAAATATTTTAAAAAATATGAATGTGAACCAATTTAAACAAGAATAGATTCATAAGGTTCTACCTGTAAATAAATTTTATCATTTACAGTATAATCATTTACCTTAATATCTATATTTATTAATCCATTTTCTCTCCAACATTTTAATTTAAGATGTGTTTGAGTTTCCATATATTCGAAGCAGTTATTAATTTGATTATTGTTTAAGAAATCTATTACTCTATAATTTACATTATATTGTGGAATTCTTAACCATAAACGAGGTATATTATCACTTCTAGTAATACACAACAGTAAAATGAATTGAAATATTATATATAAAAATTTCATATATAATATATTGTTGTATGTGTTTTATGTAATTTACTTTATTTAATAAACATATTTGTTAATGATAATGTATCAATTTTTAAATAAGCATTTAGTTGTTTTAACTCATCACTATGTCTTTTTTTACCTTCTTCTCGTTCCGACTTAATTCTATCTTGTTCGGCTTTTTTAGCTGCTTCTTCTGCTTTTTTAGCTGCTTCTTCGGCTTTTTTAGCTGCTTCTTCTGCTTTTTTAGCTTCTTCTCTGGC
>CESM01061581.1_pt1 | contig 14318 bp, 13 predicted proteins | sample 361421 | NCBI WGS metagenome assembly CESM01 (sample SAMEA2622219, study PRJEB7988) | marine metagenome | isolation source: saline water (ENVO:00002010), including | reverse complement strand
TCATTAATTGAAGGCCCTCTGTCCAACCAGGTATAACCCCCGAAAGAGGAAAAGTCGTTGGCTCTCCTCTATCATAAGAGCTATCAAACTTCTCTCCATCTTCAAAGCATCCCATGTAGTGCACGGTAACAGTACTCGATGCATCTGGCTTTTCCCCTTTCCCATCCTGAAGGGATCGGTACTCAAGGCCACTATCTGTTTTAGTATAAGGTTGATCGGATTCTGTAAGAGCCATAATAAGGATTTCGAATAAACTGTAGCTTTGTGCAAGTAGTAATTTAATCGATTACTACCATTAAATAGATTCAAATAAAGAGTAACTTGAATGAATTAGCTAGTGATAGCGGCTCTTGCATCAGTCAACCCTCCACTTTTCTCCAAATAATAGTCATAGTCACCTGCATATTTAGTGAGATTACCATCCTTGATGTGCCAGACATTATTTCCTAGTTTTTTTATAAAATTCACATCATGAGAAATAAACACTAATGAACCCCCATAATTCGAGAGAGCTATAATTAATGCATCAATCGAAATTAGATCTAAGTGTGTAGTTGGCTCATCCATAAGAAGCAAGTTCGGAGGGTTAAGCAAAAATTTAACCAAATTTAATCGACTCTTTTCCCCACCCGACAAAACTTTTGTCTTTTTAAATACATCCTCTTTTCTAAACAAAAATGAACCTAATACCCCTCTACACTCATCCGAAGTTAAATCAACTGCAGCATCGACGCATTCATCAAGGACGCTTTTTTCAGGATCTAAAGTCGAAGCTCGATGTTGGCTAAAGTAACCTATGCGGCAATTATGTCCCAAGTCTCTTTCCCCAGATTGAAAATCCAACTCACCTGCCATAATTTTAATTAATGTTGATTTACCAGCTCCATTTGGACCAACAAGTGCAATTCGATCACCTCGCTCGATATCAACATTAAGGTTGCTATAAATTATATTCTCACCATAAGCCATATTTACGCCCTTCAAACTTACTACTCTTTGACCGCTCCTCGTAGGCTGAGGAAACTGAATTTTAAATAGCTTCCGAGTTGGTTTTGGCTTCTCAAGTTTTTCCATTTTATCTAGCTGCCTTTGACGACTTTGTGCCTGAGCAGCCTTTGATGCAACAGATCGAAAACGATCAATAAATTCTTGATTCTTCTCAATTTCCTTTTGCTGATTTTTCCAAGCCTGTAACCGTTGTTCAAAACGCTTTTCTTTTTCTTTTTCGAATTCAGAATAGTTACCTTTATAACTTATCAAATTCTTATCTTCTATATCATAAACAACTTTAACAAGATCATCCATAAAGGAACGGTCATGAGAGATAAGAAGAACAGCGCCAGTAAAGTTTGATAGATACTGCTGAAACCAAAGTAACGCTTCAAGATCTAGATGGTTAGTAGGTTCATCTAACATTAACAAATCAGGCTCCATAGCCAAAATTCTAGCCAAATGAGCGCGCATAACCCATCCACCGCTCATTTCTTTAGCTGCTCGATCAAAGTCTGATTCTTGGTACCCAAGACCTCTGAGCATTTTTTTCGATTTAGCCTCTAATCCAGGATCACTTAATGCATCAAATTTAGCTTGCGCCTCAAAATATTCAGCACATTCAATTTGGCCACTTCCTTCAAGTTTTTGTAATTTTTTTTCTATCGCCTCTAGCACACCAGCTTTACCAGTGGCAATCTCAAGAACCGTCTCACCTCCTATTGCTTCTCCTTCTTGAGGGAGAAACCCAAGAGTAGTCCATTCATCACGTTGAACTTCTCCAGAGTCAGCACTATCACTGGAAAGTATAATATTAAAAAGAGTCGATTTACCAGCACCATTAGGACCAACAAGCGCAATGAAGTCAGAATAATTTACGGTGAAACTAGCATCCTTAAAAAGAGTTCGGCCTCCAACTGACTTAGAAATCTTACGAAGATTTAGCATAATTCTTTATCTATTTATTGGCATAGCCGCCTGAGATTCTAACAGTAATGACTTTAATTTATTTTTGAGCCTTAAAGCCAATTTAGGCAACTCACCAGATAGATCATTATTCTCACCGATGTCTTCTTTGAGATTATAAAGTTCTATACTATTGTTATCATAAAAATAGAGCAGCTTGTAATCCCCCTCACGAATTGCTGAACCGAGACGATTATCACGATGAAAAGCAAAATTTGGATAATGCCAAAAGATAGCTCTATCCTTCAATTTTTTTCCATCATTTAGAAGAGGTAATAGATTCTCCCCATCAATAGGGTAATTAACATCAGAACTCAGTCCTGATGCCTCTAGAATAGTTGGATATAAATCAGTTAGTATGACAGGCGTTTCATCTAATGTTTCAGGTTTAACTTTTCCTGGCCATCTAATGATAAGTGGCACCCTAATCCCTCCCTCATAAAGGTGTCCTTTATCTGCTCTCAGCGGGCTCGCATCACCAACTCCTCCGAAAGGACCATTATCAGAGCTGAAAATAACTAGCGTTTCATCAGCTATTTTCAAATCATCTAATGAATTTAAAACTTTTCCAACAGCATTATCCATAGCCTCTATCATAGCCGCATACCGATAATCTCTATATCCACGCACTGGCAAATTCTTATATTTTTCTAATAAATCTGCAGGTGCTTCCATAGGCCAGTGAACCGTATAATTCCACAAAGCGACAAAAAATGGCTTCTTTTTCGATTGCTGCTCAGTGATGAATGCAATGGTTTCATCTGCCAAACGATCTGGTAGATACTCTCCTTTTTTTCTATTTGGTAAAAAATCAATTCTGTAAGGATCAAAAAAAGTAGGAGGCCCCCCATAAGAACACCCCCCTATATTGACATCAAAACCTTGGTTAAGAGGATTATATTTTTCATTTTTTCCTGTGTAAAGATGCCATTTCCCAATAAACGCCGTAGCGTAACCTGCATCCTCCTTAAGCTTTTCTGCCAGCGTAATATACTTCAAAGGTAAATGATTAATCATTTTAGCCGGAAGAAGCCTTGAGCTTTTTGGAGTAAATCTGTCTTGATGCGGTAAATGATTCGTAATTTGAAGCCTAGCAGGAGATTGCCCTGTCATTATGGAAGCACGAGTCGGAGAGCAAACAGGAGCAGGAGCATATGCATCAGTGAAACGAATTCCATCTTTTGCAAGAGCATCAATATTTGGCGTATGAAGATTATCATTACCCTGGCACCCAAGATCCATCCACCCCATGTCATCAATAAGAACAAAGAGTATATTCGGTCTACTTAATGATATTGATGAAATGAATAATAAAAAAATAAATGTACTAAGGATTAGCTTCACTGGGCTATCATACCATCTTTATGTTGATTTTCCAACAAGTCCCTTGAATACTTACCTCATAAATCATTTCCAACATTCTTTTTATATTTAGTTCGTGCAGATTGAAAAAAATCACGTAACAACTGAGATGTTTTCCCAGCAAGAACCTCTGACCTAATTTCAGTTTTATGATTTAATGTAGGTTGATTTAATAAGTTTATAAACCCACCTCCTGCAGCCCCATCTTTTGGTGAAGAGCACCCATATATAAGAGAACGAATTCGACAATGAATTATTCCTCCTGCACACATAGGACATGGTTCTTTTGTAACATATAAATCACATTCAGAAAGTCGCCAATCACCGATATATTCTTGGGCCGCAGTAAGCGCTAACATCTCTGCATGAGCCGTAGCATCTTTTAATATTTCAACCTGATTATAACCACGACCAATAATAATTCCGTTTTGAACCACTATTGCCCCTACTGGAACTTCCTCAATTCTTAGAGCTTTTTTGGCTTCTTTAATTGCCTCAGCCATAAAATACTCATCGCTATTGAAGTCAATTGAAGTTTGATCTTGAGAAATATCACTCATAATAATTAAATAATATATAGTTTAAGAGCGACTTGCGTCACCACGAGGGTAGAAGATAGTAGCTAGAGATGCTAAATTTCAACCAAAGGATTATTGCCCCTTCTCTACTCGCAGCTGATTGGAGCAAACTTGCTGATGAATGTCAACTAGCGATGAATTCTGGCGCAGACTGGCTACATCTAGACGTAATGGATGGACATTTTGTTAATAATATTTCGTTTGGCCCAAAATTTGTGAATCATGTCCGCCAAATAGTTCCTAATGCTTTTTTGGATACTCACCTAATGATAGAACGACCAGATAGATACATTCATCAATTTATTGAGTCTGGATCAAATAATATCACTATACACGTCGAGCCTAATTACAAAATAGAACAAACAATTTCAGAAATAAAAAAATCAGGTGTCACCGCAGGTATTGCTATAAATCCAGAAACCCCTATCGATATGGTTCGGCCGTATCTCAATCAAATTGACATACTACTTGTAATGACTGTCAAACCTGGATTTGGAGGACAAGAATTTATGACTCAAGAAACAATGCCTAAAGTGAAAGAGGCTAGAGAAATCAGAGAGCGAAATGATTTAAGTTTTCACATTCAGGTAGATGGAGGAATATGTTCTAAAACAGCAAAAATATCAGCAGACCATGGTGCTAATGTATTGGTAGCAGGAACTAGCACTTTTAAAGCGCAAAACATGAAGTCAGCCATTGATGAAATGCGAAAAGCCTAATTCAAGCGAATCAAACAATTAGATCATCCAATCCATTTTTTTGTATAAAATCACCAGAATTAACACGCTTAAACACCTCTGTCACATCATCAGATTTATCTAAAACAGAGTTCGCTACATATACTGGCACCTTAGACTGAACAGCTAAGGCAATACAATCACTAGATCTTGCGTCAATCTCAAGAATCTTTTTTTCTTCAAGTTCATTTTCAACCTTAATGATTAGCCTGCCATAATATACCTCATCTTTGAAATCATTTATAACTACCCTCTGAACTTTTGCTCCAAGGGCTTCAAGAACGTGACCAAAAAGATCATGAGTTTGAGGCCGCTCCAAAGGTAAGTCCTTCATAAGCATCGTAATAGCATTCCCAACCATTTGATCTATATAAATTACGAACACCTTATCTTCATTACCAAGAAAAACAGCGCAACCACCGTTTGTTGGCAAAGTTCCCTTAATATCAACTTCGACTACTTCGCTATTCATTATTTCAATATTAGGCACAAAGTGAATGCCCTCTACTATACTAATTCACTAAAATTAATATCACAGAATTTCTTTCTTAATATATTTCCGCGATAATTGTACATAATTTTCTGCCCATTTTTTTAAGGATCTTTGTTCATCATTGCTCAACTTTCTAACCACCTTAGCTGGCGACCCTAAAACCAAAGAACCTGGTGGGACTTCAGTATTCATTGTCACTAATGAACCTGCACCAATTATAGACCTAGCTCCCACTCTTGCGCCATCCATAATGATAGCCCCCATTCCTACTAAAACTTCATCATCTATTGTGCATGCGTGAAGAATCGCCTTATGTCCAACTGTAACATACTGACCTACATGTGTTCCTTGCTCACATTCGAGGTGAATGACGCTGCCATCCTGTACATTAGATCTAGGACCAATCACAATTTCTTGTATATCTGCTCTAAGAATTGCACCATACCAAACACTAGCCTCTTCACCAATAGTGACAGCTCCAATCATGTCTGCACTCTTAGCAATAAAAGCACTAGAATGTATTATTGGTGACCTACTAAGAAAATCTTTTCTATTCATAAAAAATAAAATAATATCTATAATACTAAAAACTCATAGCTGCTTGGAAAAAACCTGACGCTTTTTGAAGTGTCTCCTGATACTCTAATTGTGGATCAGAATCTGCAACGATACCGGCTCCAGCATGAAGAAAGAGCTTACCTGATCTAAGATAAGCGGTTCTAATCCCAATACTAAATTGACTTTCGCCATTCACTCCAAGATACCCTATAGCACCTGTATAGATATCTCTGGGTAAAGTTTCAAGTTCATCAATAATTTGAAGAGCACGACTCTTTGGAGCACCGCTGATGGAGCCTCCCGGAAAACATGAAATGAGAGCACTTAAATGATCAATAGTCGGCTTTAAGCGCCCCTCAATGGTACTAACTAAGTGGAACACCTGTGCATATTTCTCTAACTTAAGCAACTCAGAAACACGAACTGTTCCAAACTCACACACTTTTCCGAGATCATTTCTTTCAAGGTCTGTAATCATGATAAGCTCTGAAATTTCTTTAGGAGAAGTTATCAACTCAGCAGCCGAACGCTCATCATCACCTGGATCATTGAACCTTGGACGAGTTCCTTTAATGGGTCTAGTTGAAATTCCTGGTCCACTCATTGATAAAAAACACTCAGGAGAAGAAGATATAATTGTTTCTCCAGCAAACTCATGAAATACAGAATAAGGAGCAGGCGAGCACTCTCTTAGAGCCTTAAAAAAATCAAATGGATCTTTATTTTCTGGCCATTCAGCTTCGAATCTTTGAGATAAATTCACCTGATAGATATCCCCCGATGCAATATATTCTTTTGCCTTCTCAACCATCAAACAAAATGCTTCTTCTCCCATACCTCCACAAAACTTAAGACTATTTATAGTTGTAGCGTTAGTTGGATGAGAACTAATAAAATTAGATAAACCGCCAATATCTATCCATTCGTTACGTTCATGTAGATACACCAAAAGTTTGGAATAATCTCCAAATTTATATTTACCATTAAATCCAATGTGCCCAAAAAGGCCGCCAATAGGAAATCCGCAATCAACGTGTTGGCGAAAATTTCCAACCTCATCATAATAATCTCTTAACTGATTATTTTGGTCAACGATATGCCCACGAAAGACTTGATCTGGCATGGCTCCAATAATTGATAAGGTATCCTTGAAAGAACACTCATCGGATCGATTAACTGTATCAAAAAAAAGAAACCCAGGTAAGTGCCGCAAACTTTGAGCCACCTCAATTGGAGACAACTTAATATCCACGCTACGTGGTATTAGTATATTTTCCCTAGTTTTACGTATACTCATAAAATGAACACCAAACACTCTATTTTGATGATTTTCTACTTAGTTATGCAATGATTTCGCTTAATGTAATAATAGTTTATATTACTAAGTTTAATGAAACCCTCAAAAATAAGAGCATTAGTATTAGATAATTTCGTTTATAAAACAACGATTCTGTTACTAGGGTTCTGGGTAATAATTCTGACAAATAAAAAAAGGCCTATACTGAAGAATGCAGGTGACCCTCCAAAAACTATAATTATTGAACCTATCAAAAATTCAAAAGAAACTTTTAATCCTGAAAAGGAAATTAAGAAACAGGGTAATAAATCATTAAGTACAGAAGAAAAAGAAAGAGAACTTATTTCAAAGGTCCTCACAAATTCATTTAAAGATTCCAAAAAGAAAAACAGTAAAACCATCATTGAAGAACCCATAATCCAAAATTCCACAAAAATTGTAGATGAAGAAGCAAATAGACTTTTAGAAGTAATTGAAATTGGAAGAACACTAAGGGAAAACGGAAAAACTCTTGAATCATTAAAAGCTTTTAGGGAAGCAAAAAATCTTTTTCCTAATAAATTGATTCTCATGTGGGAACTTCATCTAACCTATGAAGCAATGTCTCTTCATGAAAAATCTAGAAACGAATTAAATAATATACTTGCCATTGGTAAAGGTGAGAGAGGCGAATACTGGGAAATGGCTAAATTAAAAGTAATGGTAGATGGTGGAAGGAAAATACAAAAAATAGGACAGCGATTGTTATTTGGACAAGTAATAGAATCGTCTCCAATCAATCAAGAGAAGGGTGAAACTATATTAATAAAAATGGAAATAATTTCTAAATTAAAGGATTCAATTGACGTTAAAGACATCACTCTAATATTAGAATTTTATGACATTGTTAACGATTCTGAAGTTCAGCCAACATTGTCTGCTCAGCCAAGTGCAACTTGGAAAACAAGCCCAGTTAATTGGGAATCAGCAAACACAGAAATTGTTGAGTGGAAATATTATTTACCAAATGTTTCAATGGCTGAGAAAAAAATACACGGAAAAAGAAAATACTATGGTTTTGTTGCAAGATTATACTACAAAGATTTGCTTCAGGACATTTATGCCAAACCAAGAATTTTATTAGAACCAAAACAATCTTTAAATAGATCATTTATTGATAGCTCTTTATTTCCTCCTGAAAACAACTAATCTAATTATTAATGCAATTGATCACCAGACAGAAGTTATTGATGCGATTTGTGAAAAGTTTAATAATTCAAAATATCTCTTATTTCCAAAGATCGAATCTTCAGAAAGAAAAAATTGGGTGCGAAAAAATATTGCTATAATTTTTGACGATCATGAAAATTCTATAGAAATGAATTCATCACCAGAGCATATTTCAGATGACTTAGAGGATGAAAATGTTCCACTCGCCAATATTCTGACAGCGCAGGGGAAAAAAATTGGTGATTACGAATTAACCCGATTTTTAAAATCAGAAAACGAGACTGAAATTCATGTAGCATTACAAATTTCAATTAATAGAAAAGTATCGTTAACTCTTTTAAAGCGCCACTTAACTCAATCCACAACATCTATAGAAAATTTTCGTGAAACGGTACGTGCAAAGGCAAAAGTCTCTCATCCAAATATTGCTGCAGTTTATGAAGGCCATGAAGATGATGGGTATTTATTCTACACAAGCGAACTCATGAATGGGCAGAGTTTAGAAAACGCAATAGATTACGGTATAAAGTTCAACCAAGGACAAATCATTAGCCTTCTGAAAGTTATAGTAGACACACAAATATACCTAAAAAGTAATCAAATACCTCATACTCCACTTCAGGCATCAGATATTTATATCAATTCAGATGGAACAACTCGAATTGCTAACACTGCAACTAAAAATCACAGAAACATTCAATACGATAAGTTAAACATCAAATACCTAATTAAATCTACTAAACATCTAGTCGAAAAAAATATAGATCCTAAGATTTCATCTTTTTTAAATAGCCTTTTAAACAGCACCGGTACATTAACATGGGAAAGGTTTGCAGAAAAAATATCAAGTTACGAAAATCAGATCTCAAACACTATTGAAAATAGTTCTGTAGAACCAGAAAAGAAATCCGTCCATTTTTTTCTGGCTTTGGGTTCCTTTATTCTAATTATCACCACTTTAGGAATATTATTAAATGTTGATCGGGATAAATCAGAAATATTTACAAATACAAATCAAGATCTAATGATTAGAATTGATGGTGGAGAATTCATTTATCAAAATGGAGAAATTAAAATACTTCCTACTTTCTGGATTGATAAATATGAAACCACTATCTCTGAGTACAAAACCTTTCTAGATGCTATTAAACTTGATGACATTGGTAAATATAAGCATCCTGAACAACCTGTAGAAAAAATTAGTCATAAACCAAAATATTGGGACCAATATTTCAAAGCCGCAAAACTTGGCGGTACATTCTCTGGCCATCATATTTCACTAAATTCACCAGTAATTTATGTAGATTGGTGGGACGCATACGCATATGCAAGGTGGAAAGGCCGAAGACTCCCTACTGAAGAAGAATGGGAAAAATCAGGGAGAGGAAAAACTGGTAACCTTTATACATGGGGAAATGATTCTCCTAAAGATTCTAAAAAATCTATAAACAATAATTTTACAAAATGGATAGATGTTCATTTAATCCATCGTGATCTTACAAAAGACGGAATCGCTGGACTCATGAGCAATGTATCTGAGTGGACTATAACCTTGGAAGAAGACCCAGAAATTATTGGTAATTCAGTTCCTGTAATTCGTGGCGGAAATTTTAAATCAAGTAAACAGAATCCGAACCAATTGTTAGACCGAAAAGCCGTTGAAAATAGGAGTTTTAAATCAGAGTTAATTGGTTTTAGAACGTTAACTGATATCAACCCTCGATTTAAATTTGATATTTCTAAATAAAAAGCCGGCACCCAAAATAGATGCCGGCTTTCAAAATTATTTAGATTAAACTAAAAGCTTAGTTACCTCTCTGGGGATTAACCATTTGAACTTTACCTTGGTAGTCGAACAAATCAATATTTCTTCCACCCATGTCTTTCATAGCTTTACCACTTAAATCTAATTTAACAATTTCTGCATCACCAGTTCCATAGATAATCACGGCTGTTTTACCCTCCCAAATTCCACCTAATTCAGATTTTTCTTGAGCATACTGTCCAACGGTAGAAGAAAAACCAGAAGCTAACATCGGATAACGTGGTTCAAATCTAGAACTTTTATTGACCGCATAGTGATTTGCACCTGGCTCAAGAGCAATACCCTGAGGTGTACTTCTCTCGTGAAAATTATCACCACCAGTTTTTGTTTGTCCATTTCCATGCCATGCACAACCCGCCACATAAAATGGTTTTTCAGAATCCATTTCAACAGCAACCTCAGCTAGGATATCATTTGCATTATCTCCAGTTGGAAGGAAGCCATCTTCTCCGTAGAGAGCATAAACGCCTTTATAAATACCTGAAACTTGCTGCATCGATTTATTAACTTTTGCCTTTTGCTGAATTGAAGAAAAGACTGGAACTGACACACTTGCCAAAATTGCAATAATTGTTATTACCACGAGCAATTCGATTAGAGTGAAACCTTTTTGATTGAATTGGGTTTTCATATTTTAATTTCTTGGGGTTAATTAATGGTCAAATCCCCCCTGAACTTATCTAGTTAATAATATAAAGTAGGAGGGCTTTCTTTTTATTATTCTACCAGCTAGATCAAACCATTCAAGGTCTTTTGGCATAACCTTCGATTTGCCAAACCCAACTATTAATAAATTCGCTTTTAAGGCTCTCTTGACTTAAACAATTCCAGCCCTGCGCAGTCATTATTTTAGGTATATTAGGTAAAAATCTTGTAGAAATACCGCAAAAAAGTCGGAAGAAACGGATCATAATTTTTGTAAGCATTTTTTGATAAATCCTATTAAATGACGCATTTTTAGTAAGTAAAAAGTCACTTATAACAAATTTAGCATTCGCTGCTGCCCAGCCAGAGACACGATCGATGATTAATTTAACTTCATCATGAGTAAAACAATCTAGAAAAAAATGTGCGATTATCAAGTCAGGCTTGAAGTTATCTATAGGTTGAAAATCCTCTATTTTGGTACAATTAAATTCTACATTAAGTGAAGATTTTTTTAACTTTCTCTCAGCAAGATCAATCATTTTTGCACTTGAATCCACAGAAACAATAAATGCATCAGTTCCCATCAGTGACACTTGCTCGAGAAATCTACCATCACCGTCTCCTAAAAGAAGAATAGATTTCGCATTTTTAACTAGAGCAAGATTCATTCTTCGGACTTTTTCAAGATCTGAGCGAAAAATGATTTTCTCAATCCAGTTATAATGCTTAGCAATTAAGTCAAAATTCATCATGCAATAATAAAAGCAAGCCCAGGAATGAGTACGGCCATATCGGCAAATAATCGCATGATATTGCATGATACTCTACCATCAAAATGAGAAATAATTGCTATTATTCCACACCCAATACTTGAAGCCGTTATTACTGGTAACGATTCATTATAATAATTTTTACCAAAACTGTAGTTTAAAAAAATAAGAAGACCTATAAAGACAATCCAGGATACAGGAGTAAAAAATTTAGTTATAATGGGGAAGAACTGAGGTAATGCACTACTATCATTCTGATAATCAGAGTCTCTTTCCCAAACCGAAATTGCTATACAATTCATAGAACATAAGACTCCAAAAACAATGACCGGAGAAGATAAAAAAGCCTCAGGAATATCACCTGCCCATACATGACCCGGAAGAGTAGCTCCAATAGCAAATACCAAACCAACAAATATTTCTTTAGGAAAAACTACCAATATAGGTCCTCTAGACCATTTTCTGTGCAACAAATAAACTAGAACAAAAGGGCTAATTACTAGCCCCGTCTTTAACATCTCAAAGGGAATAACTGCAAAACAAAGATAACCGGCGTATCCAGAACAGATCAAAGTTATTAAAAGCATAAGACGAAAGTGCTTAAAGTAGAATCTATGCCGTGATGCTGCAGTTTTCTTGTTCCCTAGTGACTTCGAATCCATCAAACGGTCCACTGAGTAAATGACCCAAACTACAAAAAATAATGTAACATAATTCGATACTGGTATTTTAGTATTAAAACTATTAGCAAATAGTTTTTGCCAGGTAATGGCAATGATTGGCGCATCAAGGCCAATTAAATTAGGCCATAACCAAATAGGATAACTCTTTTTAAATGGTCTTTGTAGTTGTGACACCTGTAGCTAATAAGACCCAATTATTAATCAATGTCCATTATCTGTTTCTCTGAAAACAAAAGGAGGAATCGGTGTTCCAATAGAATCAGCAATAGCTCTTAAAAGTTCTATCTCCAAACAATTAATATGATTGTCTGATAAAGCAGCTGTACCACACGCCACTAAGATTTTCTTTTTTAGAATACCGGAACATTTTTCTAAAGTATCTAGAGCTTGATCGATTTCATGAAGTCCAAATTGATCTTGTTCAAGCATTTTTAGATTACCAGACCCTTCACTTTCTAGAATGAAAGCACCATTAGAAAATGCCTCCTGAGATTCTGATTTGATTGCACTTCCGACACCAGCCATAGCTGAAAGAATCAAAGAACACTCATTATTAACATTAGACAGAGAAACATATCGAAACGCACTCATTTTTTTAACCCTTCCAAAATATTTATCGAGATGTCTTCTAATGATTCTTTGAACCATGTATTCAAATAAATCGACTTGGTCGTCAGCGAAAATCAGCGCATCTACATAATTACAAAATTGGTCATATTCATTTTCAGAACAATTTCTAAGAGACGGAAGACATAAATCCATCAACGCCATTTTGGTTGCAGAAGGAGAATCAGATATTTCATTAATATGAAATTCTAAATCATCAAATGAAGGACCAACAAAATCATTAATTATAACTATTTGTTTCTTCTTTATTAGCTCATCAGACGACAAAAGTAAAAATCCAGCTACCACTTTAGCTCCACTCTTATCACGCACAGCATCAATAATCTTATCATTGATTGTCGATAGGATCCCACGAGCCACATACAATTGCTCTTCATTGATTTGACCCAATTGTTCAAGAGAATTTAGTCTATGCTGTTGACTCTCGTCATTTATTAAGTTGGAATCTCCACCTGAAAAAGATGATATCCCTGATTCAGTTTGTTCGGACTGACTATGCGTATGATCTTGATTATCTATAAAATCAAATCCATCAAAAGTTCCATCGATTGCTCTAATTCTGTCTTCCAGAGGAGGGTGAGTTGCAAAAATGTTAATAAATTTTTTCTTGAAGCAAGATCCAAAAAACATATGACTGGCTTCTTCTGCTCGATGATGGCTTATAATTGACCCTGCACCTCCACCAATTTTTTTAAGAGCACCCGAAATTCCAGCTGGATTACGAGTAAATTGAACTGCCGAGGCATCAGCTAAAAATTCACGCTGACGAGAAACTGCAGCTTTGATTAGCTTTGCCATTATTTGACCAATGAAACCAAAAATCATCATTGCGAGAGCAATAATAAGAATAATAGCCACCCCCCCTCCATTTCCTTCTTTTGAATTTGAACTCGAACGTCTGGAAGAACCCCAAGGTAAAAAACGAATCGTAAAATACCCAATAAGGGTTAGAACTAAAATACCAAATAGAATCGAAATCATTCGAATATTAAGCCTCATATCACCATTTAGGATATGGCTAAATTCATGAGCTATAACACCCTGAAGCTCATCCCTATTAAGCATATTTAAACAACCACTTGTCACACCGATAGCAGCATCACTGGGAGTATAGCCTGCAGCAAATGCATTAATATCATCTTCTTGATCAAGTATAAAAATACTTGGAACAGGAACTCCTGAAGCAATTGACATTTCTTCAATAACATTTACAAGAACACGTTCATTATGATTGTTAGTAGACCTATCCACTTCACGACCACCTAAGGATTTAGCGACCATCGCTCCACCTCCTTTTGAAAGAGCGAGTGACTTAAAGAAGGAGGCTAATAAAATTAAAACTAAAACTGGTCCTGCGCTCAATAAGAATACTTTTAAATCAAAGAAATTTATACTTTCTTCTAAATATCTTATTCCCTCTGATTCTAACAACCAACTTCTTATAAAAAGAACAGTTAAACCAATTAAAAAGGAAATACCAAGGACAGCAACTGAGTAATAGAAGATAAGTATCTTGGAATTTTTTCTTGCAATATCCTGACGAACAAAAAAATCCATGTAGCAAAATTAAAAAAA
>CESM01054716.1_pt1 | contig 14355 bp, 13 predicted proteins | sample 361421 | NCBI WGS metagenome assembly CESM01 (sample SAMEA2622219, study PRJEB7988) | marine metagenome | isolation source: saline water (ENVO:00002010), including | reverse complement strand
ATTCTTGGTGCCAATGATGTTTCTTTTGATGAAGAAGAAGAGTCGATCACTATGAATTTTGATATAGGGGAAGAGCTTACTCATTCAAATGGTGCTTATGTTCAGGGTGGTTTTATAACAGCTATGCTTGATACCTCTATGGCACATCTATTAATTTTTAAAACTAATGGAGAGTACAACCCATTAACTTTGAACATTAATGTTAATTTTTTAGCTCCAGGCATACCTGGTACATTTAGGTCATCTGCAACCATTAATAAGATCGGTAAAAGCATTGCCTTTACCTCTGCTAATTTGCATCAAGGCAATAAGTTGGTTGCAACGGCCTCGGCAACCAATAAATTCCTCAAACTATAATCCTATGACTAAAAAAAAGCTCAGTCCATGGAATAACAACTTAGAATTTATTCAGAGTCTAAGACCTGAAAAAAATTTTAATATTAGCACTCTGCCAACAGAGCCAAATTATTTAGAAACTAAAAGCTGGGCAGCATTACCAGGTAAAAATGGGTTTCAAAATTTATCTCCTGACTATCCGCCAACCATTGATGAGAAAGAGGTCAATGTTTTTTTTATTCATCCCACCGGGTATTTTGAAAAGCAATGGAATGGATCTATTGATGAGGCATCTGCTGCTTATGAAAGGACTGGTAGCCACTTAGCTACTCAAGCATCTGCTTTTTCTGAAACCTGTAATGTCTATGCTCCATATTATCGCCAGGCAACTTATTATTCTTTTTTCGATACTGAGTCTAATAATGGGTGCAATGCATTAGATTTAGCTTACTCAGATTTATCGAATGCTTTTGAGGTATTTATGGAAAGACATAACAGTGATAAGCCATTTCTTATTGCAGGGCATAGTCAGGGAGCTTTGCATGGGCAAAGACTGATAAACGAGTATGTATCTCAATCTGATGCTAAAAAAAACTTTATAGCAGCGTATTTAATCGGATATATATTGCCCACAAAATACTTTGATCAGCTTTACCCTGATCTTTCTATCTCGAATTCTGATGATGATCAAAAGACAATTATTTCATGGTGCACAGGTATAGAAGGGTTCAAACGAAATAGAGCAAAATCTTTATTTTGGACTCCAGATGGATGGACGCTTGAACCAATGGAACAAGACTTGGTCTGCCAAAATCCACTTTCCTGGAATTCTAATCAAGACTGGATAATTGATCCTAAAAATATTTCTATTAGACTAAAATCAGATAAGCTTTCACTTGCAGATTATTATGCTACTAAGAATACTTATTCAAAACTTACTATTGAGGCTATACCCGACTTAACTTTTGAGGCAAGAGTCTCTGAAAATTTTATGGTTGAAACTAGAGGACCATTAATACAAAAAATTGAAAGATTTGCTAATGATGGAGACCTGCATAATTTTGATATGTCTCTTTTTTGGGGCGCCATTCGAGACAATGTTAAGTTAAGAGCAAAAGCTTATGCATCATAGAAAATTATTATTTTTACTTTTAATATTTTGCATCCATGTATCTTCTTTTGAGGAAGGCTTTGCTAAGAACCAATCAATCAACATTGCCTTCAGGGATTATGGGCCAATAAATGCTACCCCAATTCTTTTAGTAACTGGTCTTGGAGCTCAATTAACTTTATGGCCAGAGTTTTTAATTAAGGATTTACAAGAAAATAATTTTAGACCCATAGTATTCGATAATCGTGATGTTGGATTATCTACTAGATTTTCATCTCAGCCATCTCAAACATTAAATTACATAAAATATTTTCTATTTATTCCAATTAATTCTGAGTACACCATAGAAGATATGGCATCAGATGGCATAGCCGTTCTTGATCACTTGGACATTAACTCTGCTCATATTTTGGGTATGTCGATGGGGGGCATGATTTCTCAAGTATTAGTTGCGCAGCATCCGCAAAGAACTAAATCATTTACAATGATTTCCTCAACGGCCTCAACACCCAATCCATTTAATGGCCCAAAGTTTAAAGTTACTCAGCAGTTACTCAAAAGATCTGCAGCTAAAAATGATATTGAAGGCAGAATTGATCAGTCTATTAAACTATTTGAACTGATCGGTACCCCTGGTAAGAGTTATGACACACCACAATTTAGAAATAATATGCGAGCTTATATTGAAAGGGGCGGAGATGATGGAGGCTTTCTTAGACAGATGGCCGCAATTATTGGATCTCAAAATAGGAAAGAACTTCTTAAATCAATAAATACTCCTACATTAATTATCCACGGCGATATTGATCCTTTGATAAAGGTGAAAAATGCTTATTCTGCAAAAAAATTAATTCAATCAAGCGAACTTGAGATAGTAGAAGGTATGGGTCATATGTTGGATGAGGAGTCATATGAAAAGTTCAAATTTCGATTTATTGATTTTTTGAATAAATGAATTTTAAATATTTTTACAATACTGAGCTATGAGTATTCAGTCCAGAGAAAAATTTTTTTATGCTTCAGGAGCTGTAGCTAATGGTGTAAAGGGTGATGCTTTTACTTTTTTTCTCTTATTTTTCTATTCTAATGTTATTGGTTTAACTCCTGGCCTTGCCAGTCTTGCAATTTTTATTGCATTAATGATTGATGCTTTCACTGATCCTATAATGGGAGTGATTTCAGATAGAACCAATCACCGTTTGGGTAGAAGACATCCTTATTTCCTTTTGGGAATAATTCCCATGGGACTTTCTTACTTCATGCTTTTTTCAATACAAGGATCTTGGGAGTTATCCCAACAACAATTATTCTTTTGGATGCTTAGCTTTACAGTTTTGACGAGATTGGGAATGACCATATTTGATGTGCCTCATAGATCATTAGGTAGTGAAATGTCTCGATCCTATACAGAGAGAACTTCGATATTCGCAGCACGTGAAATGTTTGGATGGGCGGGAGGATTATTTAATGCTTTCTTAGCCTACACTGTTTTTTTTAAAGATACTCCTGAATATGTTCCTGGTACGCAAAATCCTGAGCCATGGATTTACTATGGCATGACAGGTGCAACATTAATGTGTATTTCTGTGCTCATTACATATTTTGGAACATTGGAGTTTCGAAAAAATGCTTCAAATAATCATGTTGCTTTTAATTTAAAATTAATCTTTTCTCAAATTTCTATAGCCTTGAAAAACAAATCATTTTTAATTTTTTTCTTCGGATATTTATTTATAGCTATCAGCTGGGGTTTAAATAGCTCACTGCAGATATATATGAATACTTATTTTTGGGAATTTAAATCCATCATGATTGCTTCGTTTTTGGGTATTTATGCCATGTCAACATTTACAGCATTTTTATTAATACCAAGGCTAGTTCTCTTTCTAGAAAAGAGATCTATTTTATTATTTTCAATTGCTCTTGCTGCCTTGATTCCACCTATACCAATAATTCTTTATATAAATGATATTCTTCCTGATTCTGGTTCTTGGAACCTATTTTTTGCATTAGCTCCATTTATATACATAGGCAACACTTGCTTATCCTCAAGCGCAATAGTTCGGGAATCAATGCTTGGAGATATTAGTGATGAAGTTGAGCTTGAAAGTAAAATTGGCCAACAAGGCTTAATGTTTGCCTCTAGCTCATTGATTGGAAAGCTAAATACTGGATTAGGAATTTTAGTAGCTGGATTGGCGCTGGAGTTTATTGGTTTCCCCAGAGGATCTGAGATTTTGCCTAATGCTGATCAAATATTTAGCCTAGCAATGGTTCAGGGTCCTTTTGTAGCAGTGCTAATGATTGTCCCCTTCGGAATATTTTCTTTGTACAACATTGATCGTCAAAAACATAACGCTATTTTATCTCAATTAGATGCTAGGTGATTTAATGGCGAAGTTTTATACTTAATTTAAATGGAATTAAGTGCTAAAAATACTCCCAAGCGAATTAAGAAAAAGGATTTGATCTTAGATTCAGCAGTTTCAATTTTTTCACAGCATGGATATCACAACACCAAACTAGACCAAATTACAAAAGCTTTAAATTTAACGGATAAATCTATTTACTACTATTTTTCCAGCAAGGGCGACTTATTTATAGAAGTTGTTATTTCCATTCAGTCAAAACTCGATAAATTAATCGAATCTATTAATAAGATGGATGTTACACATCTTGAGAAAATTAAAACCTATACTAACAAAGCAATGACTATTAACGGCCTTACTCTTTTGATGCAGCTGCCAAAGTCATTATCTGAATTTGCTAAATATGATGTCATTAAATCTAATGAAGCTAATCACTATAAAATTTGGACAAGCTGGTTTGAGAAGGGTCAAATTGACGGCTCAATGATTTATGGAAGTGCTGATGAGTATCGTAATTTTCTTTTTGGTTCCTTATTCTATTTGCATCAGTGGTATGCAATTAAGGATAATGAATCATATGCGCAAATCCAGCCATTTATTGAAAAAATGATAGATAGAATGTATTCAACAAAATATAAGAGGTTACAATGAAAGCACCGCACATTATTACATTGATTCTTTGGGCCTTCGGGATTGTAAATTTATTTGAACCCTTCAACGGGTGGGTGTTTTATGTAGCAGCAGCAGTTTTTTATTTATTGCTTATTGCGCATTTGATTGAATGCGTAATTTATAGAAATAAAATTCTAAAATCTAACGATTCGCCTTTAGTTGCTTTTTCAATGACTCTTATATTTGGAGTTATTTATCTTGGCTCAATTCAAGAGTCCTAAAATTTGGAAGTCTTAGATGAGGGAGCAAAAATCCCAAGAGGCTCAATGGGCGTGTGGACGCTTGCTTGGCCCTCTATCATTACAAATTTATTTTATGCAACAAGTTCAATTGTTGCGATAAAGGTTGTTGGCAATCTGGGTCCTGATGCAATTGCTGCAGCGGTAACAGGTCAAAGAGTTACATTTATTTTGCAAGCTGTGCTTACAGGGGTCTTGGCAGGCTCAACTGCGCTTATTGCAAGAAATTGGGGAGCCAACGACAAGTTAGAGGCAGGAGTTTTTTTTACCAGAACAGTTCAATTGGTTCTTTTGTTATCATTTATATCTGCTGTCAGTGTTTGGCAATTTGCGGAACCTTTAGTGAGATTTTTTGGTCTTAAGGATCAGGCTCTTGTTTTATCTACTCAATACCTTAAAGCCATATCACCTTTCTATATTGCCTTTGGTTGTGGAATGGGTCTTATAACTGCCTTAAGAGCAGTAGGTGATGTAAAGACTCCATTAATTATAGGCTTGATCATGAATTTATTTGCTATATTTTTTATGTTAGTTTTTGTTAATGGTTGGTTAGGATTTCCACAGTATGGTGTAGTGGGTGCAGCTTTTGGAAATGGTGTATCTTTTGTAATAGGGGCATCACTATTAATCGTTTTTTGGTTATCAAATCAATTGCCTGTTCGTTACTTTTCTATATTTAGCCTAGATACAAACAGGGTAAAAGAAATTTTTCAGGTTGGATTGCCGGCAGCACTTGAGCAGGTCATTTTTCAGATTGGCATCACAGCATTTCTTATATTGGTTGCCTATTACGGCACTGAAGCTTATGCAGCTTATGGGATAGGTGTTCAAATACTGTCTTTTTCATTTGTTATTGGATTTGGCTTCTCAATTGCTGGAGCTACACTTGTAGGTCAGCACTTAGGAGCTAAGAACAAAGATCAGGCTAAACGAGCGGGTTGGGGAGCCATGAGGTTATCTATTATCTCCATGACGTTTTTTGGAATCATAATTACTGTGTTCGCTGAGCCTTTAGCAAGATTCATGATAGATAATGATGAAGTAGTTCGCCTAACTGTAATTTTTATTTGGTTGCTTGGATCCATGCAGCCATTGATGGCCATTGAATTTTCTCTTGGTGGAGCTTTGAGAGGAGCTGGAGATACCAAAACCCCACTTGCAATTACATTGACCTGTTTGCTCTTCATTAGAGTTTTTCTTGCGGTAATATTCTTTTTGCTTGATGCAAGGATTGAAATTATCTTTTCAACTCTAGTTGCAGATTACGTTGTAAAAGGATATTTGTATGTTGCTAGATTTAGATCTGATAGATGGATGAACGCAATAAAATCTAAGGTAGCTGGCTAGCTAACTTCTGCATTGCCTCACATACTCTTTTCCAAAGCTTAGTTTCAGCGGCGCTAATTTTTTTTGATTTTAAGTTATTGATAAATCCTATTAGCAAATCTTTAATCTCATCATTTGTATTTTTTGTACCAGAGAATTTATCTTGAAGCATTTGTAGGGCCAATTTCTGTTTAATGGCCTTGTCAGCTTCAGGTGGATCGATTTTTGCTATTAACTCAAGTTTGACGGTGCATTCATGGAGTTGATTTTTATCGCCTGCATAAAGAGGTTCTTTTAAAGCTTTAAATATCTCATTATGAATAGATAAATGATTTTCATCTGCTGTCTCAAGAAGAGTTATTAAATCTTGATATATTTTAATTTTATCTGCATTTATTTTATCAATTTTTTTATTTTCAAACGCTTTGATTGCTTTTTGTAGGTTATTAAACTCAGGAGATTTTCTTGTTTTATTAAGCTCGGAAACAGTATTTTTAATATCTTTGATTGAACAGTCCTCTGATTGTAGTTCAGCGGTCAGAGCTTTAATAACCTCGAGTTCACTATTTAGCATTGCTTTATCAGCTTCAAAAAATCGATCGGCAGACTCATTTAACCTTTTCCATAATATGGGTTCATTTTTTTTGCCAGCAGGCCCAGTTTCCTGATAATCGCGTTTAATTTTTTTAAATTTTTGAATACAAGTTTGAGTATCTTCATCATTAATTAATTTAACTTTTTCAATCAATGATTCCTTAATCTTATAGTTTTTATTCTCCTGATCTTTAATTGCATTATTAATAGGTTTTCTTGCATCTTGATAAGCAGTTTTGAGTTTTGAAAAGTCCTCATCAAGAACCGGGGCATAGCTTTGCCAGTTTTGGAAAGTTTTACTTAGAAATTTACTCATCTCAATTAATCCAGGCCATTTATCCGAATTATCATTGGTATATTGAATGAGTGTTTGAATTATTTTTTCTCTTTGCTGAGCATTAGAGATTTTTATAGCTTTCAATTCTTCATAATATTGAGCGCAAGGCTCCCAGGCTTTATCTGTTAGGCTTTTAAAAGTGATCCATTGTTCTCTACCAGCAGGCTTGGATGTTTGATCCAGTAACTGCCATTTCGTTTGAAGTGCGTGAATTTCATTCGCTTGCTTTTTAGGATTCTCATGCGGTTGAGCTATTAAGGCTTCAATTTCCACAATAATTTCATTTCTTTTTGGGTTTGTTGCGAAAGATGAAATATCATTAAAGTACCTAGATTGAGCAGACATAAAATTAAATCTATGTCTCAGTTTATTTGAAACTTTACCCTCAGCTTTCATGGATCTTGAGACTTCATTGACAAGTTTCTGAGCCAATCTAATTTCTCCAGCTTCAAAATGCTTTTCCGCTTTATCTAATGATTCAAATAAAATTTTATGAGTTTCCACAATAGTTTCTTTTGATGTTTATAATTATCCCTTAATGAGAAAAAGAATTTTAACAGGAATTACAACAACTGGTACTCCTCACATTGGAAATTATTTGGGTGCCATCAAACCTGCTCTTGAATTAGTTGCTCCAGATAATGATTCGTACTTTTTTCTTGCAGATTTTCATGCCCTAATAAAACAAACTAATCCTGGTGAAATTGAAACAAGTGTTAAAAATGTTGCATTAGCATGGTTATGTTCAGGTTTGGATCCCGAGCAATCGTACTTTTATCGGCAATCAGATATTCCTGAAGTACATGAGCTAACTTGGATTTTGAATTGTAGTGCTGCCAAAGGCTTGTTAAATCGAGCTCATGCCTATAAAGCGATTGTTGCTGAAAATACCCAATCTGGTAGCGATGACGATAAAGCAATTAACATGGGTCTTTTTTCCTATCCCGTTTTGATGGCTGCTGATATATTACTCTTTGAGGCAACTCATGTTCCTGTTGGTCCAGACCAAGCTCAACATATGGAGATGACTCGAGATATTGCTGGTAAATTTAACCATGCTTACTCAAAAATACTAACGCTTCCTGAAGCAATTATACAAAGTGAGATATCAGTGCCAGGAAATGATGGAAGAAAGATGAGCAAGTCATATAACAATATTATTCCTTTTCTATCTACTGAAAAAGCTTTACAAAAATCTATTGCAAAAATCGTGACAAATTCATTAGAGCCAGGTGAGCCAAAAGAGCATAACGATTGCAGCCTTTTTCAGCTTTATTCTTTTTTTGCTAATGCTGAGCAAATTAATAATATGAAGCAATCATATAAAGATGGAATTGGTTGGGGTGATGTTAAGAAAGATTTATTTACTATTATTAATAATGAAATTCTTCCTATCAGAGAGAAATATAATGAATTAAATGATCAATCTGATTATTTAAATGATTTATTTTCTGATGGAGCTCGTAAAGTTCGCCCGCAAGCCCAAGAGCTTGTTGGCAAATTGCGGGAGGCTGTAGGCATCTCAAAAATTGTATAATCCTACAACCTGGCTAAAGTTTGGTTTATTTGCAGTGGGCTTAGGCCAATCTTTTGCTTTTGTGCTAGTGCCTCCCTTAGCAAGGGATTTAGGCTTATCCGTCATTGAAACATCAACAATCTTTTCAATTTCTGCAGTTGCATGGGCAATTACTAGCGCTTCGTGGGGCAGGGCATCCGATAGGTATGGAAGGCGAAATATTGCGGTTATAGGACTTATTGGTTACTCAGTTTCAATCATTGCTTTGATAACACCTTTATTTCTTGTTGAGCAGAAAATTTTAGATTTAGTATATTTATTACCTCTGCTCATTTTGGGCAGATTGATTAATGGATTAATTGGTTCGGCTACAAGACCAGCTGCCTTTGCATACATGGCAGATATTTCAGAGCGATCAAAGCGAACTAAAAAATTCGCAAGATTAGAGTCAAGTTTTTTAATTGGAACAATTATGGGCCCCATGCTGGGAGGATTTTTATTTTTATATTCAAAGAGCTTGCCTTTTTACGTTTTTGCTTTTTGTGGTTTTATTGCAGCTATTGGTATTTATATTAGTTTTCCAAAACACATTATCCCCAAAGAAAAAATTAAAAAAACTATTGCAAAATTATCTTATAAAGATAAGTCTGTATGGCCATTTTTATTTATAGCTGCATTATCATCTCTTTGCCAAGCATCCTTGCTTCAATCCATAGGTTTCTTTGTGACTGATGTTTTTTCCGATGAAAAGGACTTGCCATTGGTAATTAGTTTAACTTTCGTGGTGCTATCTATATCAACGGTAGTTAGTCAATATATTTTTACTGATATAAAGCCTATTGCCAACAATAAATTACTGATATACGGAACTTTTTTAATAACAATTTCATATATTATGGCAGCATTGGCATCATCTATTGCATTATTTTATTTGGCCATGATGATAAATGGGTTTGGAGGTGGAATGTTTAGACCCGCAAATGCTTCTTCTTTATCTTTAGCTCAAACTCCTGACAATCAGGGTAAGGCAGCAGGATATTTAGGATCTGTTATGCCAATAGGGCATGTTTTAACTCCCATAGTTGCAATGCCTATTTATCAATTTGGGCCAGAGTATTTATATTTTTTTAGCGCTTCTCTGTGCTTTATTTCCTTATTATTTATAATAGGACACCCATTATTAAGAGATCATGAACAAGCCAGCATTATTACTAATTAATCTAGGAACACCAGATTCGCCTTCGTACTTAGATGTTTTTAGGTATTTAAGAGAATTCTTAATGGATGGAAGAGTTATTGATGTTCCATATTTACTCAGATTCGTGCTAGTTACCTTAATTATTTGCCCATTTCGATCGTTTAGCTCAGGCAAAATTTATAAAAAACTTTGGGATCTTTCGGGTGGAGTTTCTCCGTTGCTTAAAAATACTCAAGAATTAACAAATAAACTTAATCTTAAACAAAAAAAATATAATGTTTATTATGCAATGCGATATCAAAAGCCAAGTATTCAAGAGGCTCTCAATCAGATAAAACAGTCTAATCCAACAGAGTTAGTTATCTTGCCTCTTTTCCCGCATTATGCTTCTGCGACTTCTGGTAGTGTCTTTGAGGAGGTTACAAAGAGACTTTCAAAAGATTGGGTAATCCCTTCGTTTAAATTCATTTCACAATACTACGAGCATCCATCATTTATAAATGCTTGGGTAGATGCAGCAAAAGATTTTAATTTAACAGAATATGACAAAGTTATATTTAGTTATCATGGTTTGCCTAATTCACAAGTTAATAAGGTTTATTTAGATAATCAGTGCGACGGTAAAAATTGCGAGCATGAAATTAATGATGAGAATCATTATTGCTATAAAGCTACGGTCTATGAAACTTCAAAATTAATAGCGGAAAAATTATCACTTCCAAGAGATAAGTATGAGGTCACGTTTCAATCAAGATTAACCAAAAATTGGCTAAAACCATTTTCTGATGAAGTTTTAGAAAGCCTTCCAGGCAAAGATATTAAAAAAGTTCTTGTTTTTTCACCAGCATTTACATCCGATTGTCTTGAAACTGTCATTGAAATTGGTGATGAGTATCAAGAACTTTTTATCCAGGCTGGCGGTCAAACTTTAGATTACGTACCGTCATTAAATTTTTCAGATGCTTGGGTTCAAGCTATTATAGACATAACTAACACAAAATAAGGATCTATATGTTCAAAGAAGATTTATTAAAAGGAAAAAAAATATTAGTTACTGGTGGAGGCACTGGTTTGGGAAAAGAGATGTCAGAGCACTATATCCGTCATGGTGCTGATTTGGTAATTTGTGGAAGAAGGGAAAGTGTTCTTGCAGATACTGCTAAGGAATTCAAGGATAAATATGGAGCAGATGTTCGTTACCAACCTCTTGATATTCGATCCCCTCAAGATGTTGAAGATTTTATAGAATCTATATTTCAAGAAGGTCCTCTTCACGGATTAGTAAATAATGCTGCCGGAAATTTTATTTCTCCAACAAAAGATCTTTCAGCAAGAGGTTTTGATGCGATTGCAAATATTGTCTTCCATGGAACTTTTTATGTAACCAATGCTGTTGGAAAAAAATGGCTTGAACAAAATATTAAAGGATCAATAATTTCTATACTTGCAACTTGGGTTTGGACGGGTTCACCCTTTGTTGTTCCCTCAGCCATGTCCAAGTCCGCACTTCACACAATGACAAAGTCTCTTGCGGTTGAATGGGGTCCAAGTGGAATAAGGATTAATGCAATTGCTCCAGGCCCATTCCCAACTGAAGGAGCTTGGGCAAGACTCAGCCCTAAAGGAGCTTTGGATGATGAGTCTAGCTCCATGAGCACCATTCCAATGGGTAGGGTTGGTGAAATGAGTGAATTACAAAATTTAGCAACTTTTCTAATGGCTGATGGATGTGAATATTTAACCGGACAGACAATTGCACTTGATGGCGCTCAATATCTTTCTGGTGGAGGGACTTTCTCGCAACTTTCGAAAATGTCAGAAGATGATTGGTCTGATATTAGAAGTATGATTAAAAAAACAAATGATTCAGATAAACAAAAAAGGTCAACTTAACAATTACTTGACTTAGAGTTTTCTTTAACTGTTAGACTTATAAACTATTTTAAAAATAAGGAGTAAAAATGGAACATCAACAAATTCAAAACATCCTTGAGAAACAAAAAGCACATTTTATAAAAAATGGCCCACCATCCTATGATTTACGTATTGATAGGTTGGACCGAATGAAATCTTTGGTAATGGAAAATCGTTATAAAATCGTAGATGCTCTCAATGAAGATTTTGGAGTAAGATCTAAAAATCAATCGATGGCTACCGATGTTTATACAATTGTTCCAAGCATTGAATATGCAAAGAAAAATTTAAAAAAATGGATGGCTGGATCCAAAAGAAAATCAAACTTTCCATTAGGTCTTTTAGGCGCCAAAGCATCTGTTGACTATGAGCCCCTCGGAACTGTTGGAATGATATCTCCATGGAATTTTCCCATGTTTTTAACATTTTCTCCTGCTGCCTCTATATTTGCAGCTGGAAATCAAATCATGCATAAGCCAAGTGAATATACTGAGCAATCTGCGAATTTAATGAAAGAGTTGTGTGATGCTGCTTTTGATGAGGAAGAATTTGCAACCATTTTAGGCGGACCTGATGTTGGTGCAACATTTACTCAACAGAAATTTGACCATCTTTTATATACAGGCAGTGGCGCTGTTGCAAAACATATTATGAAAGCTGCTGCAGAGAACTTGGTTCCGGTAACTCTGGAGCTCGGCGGTAAGTCACCAGTGATTGTCAGCAACACTGCCGATAGCGTTATTGCAGCCAAAAGAATTATGCTTGGCAAAACTATGAATGCTGGCCAAATTTGTTTAGCTCCCGATTATGTAATGGTTCATTCTGATAAAAAAGATGAACTTGTTTCAGGAATGAAGGACGCAGTTGCTGATTTTTACCCTGATTTAAAACATAATGATGACTATACCTCCATCGTAAATCAAAAACATTATGATCGCTTGCAAGGCTTATTAGCTGATGCAAAAGAGAAGGGTGCACAGATTGATGAGATTAATCCTGCTAATGAGGACTTCTCGCAACAAGAAGCATTTAAAATTCCTCCTACTCTAGTGATGAATCCTTCCGATGACATGGAGATTATGAAAGAAGAAATCTTTGGCCCTTTATTGCCTATCAAAGAATTTACTGAGATTGATGAAACTATTTCATATGTAAATAAAAATGATAAGCCATTAGGTTTATATTATTTTGGATCTAATAAGAATGAGGAAGAGCAAGTTCTCACAAGAACCTCATCTGGAGGCGTCACTGTCAATGATGTATTGGGTCATATTCAGCAAGAAGATCTGCCCTTTGGTGGCGTTGGGCCATCTGGTATAGGGAGTTATCATGGTGAAGAAGGATTTAAGACTTTTAGCAATGCTAAAGCTGTCTACAAGCAAATTGGTTCAAGGTTTGATAAATTACTTTCTGCAATCCGTCCCCCATATAAGGGAGATATTGAAAAGGTTCTAAAGCAGATAACCTAGGTGTCATGAACTCATTGCCTATTTACTTGGGCTACAAGTATTTCCGATCAAAGAAGGGTGCATTTGCATCCTTCACTTCTTTGATGGCTATTGCTGGCCTCTCACTTGGAGTTGCGGCTTTAGTCATTGTCTTATCTGTTATGAATGGCTTTGAAAAGGAATTACAAACCAGAGTCCTAGGTGTTGTTCCTCAATTAATCATTCGCTCTAATGAAAATCTTAACAACTATGATGAATTAATTTATAAATTAACAACCTCAGATAATGTTATTAGCGCTAGCCCTTATATTGAAACTCAGGGGTTAATGAGTGCTAAAAATAGATCTAGAGGTGTTTTTCTTACAGGAATTAAGCCTGAGTTAGAAGATTCAATGTCTATTCTTCCAAAGTATATGATAAGTGGGTCACTAGAAAATCTCTCACCAAAAAAAGGAGTTATCGTAGGTTCTTGGTTAGCTAGGTACTTAGGGATAGAAGTTGGCGATACAATCAATATCACCACAACCAATCTACGTTCTTCAATATTAGGGTCTTTTCCAAGGACTATTTCATTGGAGATTGTTGGCCTATTTGAACTAAAAGCTGAATTAGATCAATCACTTGTTTTAATACATCATGATTTAGCTGCCAATATTTTGAATCTTCAAAAAAATACCACTCAAGGTATCAGAGTTAAAACTGATGATTTGTTTGCCGCTAATTCTCTTGGTTTTAATTTATTGGCTCAACCATTTTTAAATGAACCTCATTATTATTTCACTTCTTGGCAGCAGACACATGGAACATTATTTCAAGCTATCAAATTAGAGAAAAGATTAATTAGTCTGATGCTCTTTTTGATTATCACTGTTGCCGCATTTAATATTCTTTCAACTATTGTAATGACGGTTAAAACTAAGGAAAAAGAGATAGCTATTTTAAAAACAATGGGCTGTTCAAAAACTCAACTTACATTTATTTTTTTAAATCTAGGCCTAATCATTGGATTTTTGGGGACATTTACTGGTTTATTGATAGGGATTACTGTGACTCCAAATATAGATCAGCTTATCAATATTATAGAAAATTTTAGCAACAGAAGTTTGATGGATAGTTACTTTATTAATTATTTTCCCTATGAATTTCGAATTACACAACTAGTAAATATATGCCTTTCTGTACTTCTAATGAGCTTGATATTTTCATATTTTCCAGCAGTCAGAGCGGCTAAGTTGAAACCTGTAACTATTTTGCGCCATGAATAAACTTACAGCCTCAGGTATCAGCAAAATATA
>CESM01224448.1_pt1 | contig 14364 bp, 15 predicted proteins | sample 361421 | NCBI WGS metagenome assembly CESM01 (sample SAMEA2622219, study PRJEB7988) | marine metagenome | isolation source: saline water (ENVO:00002010), including | reverse complement strand
AGCAAGAAACCTCAGCTGCATTAGGCATGGGCTTTAGGTGTGGTTTCTTAGGGCTACTGCACCTTGAGATTATTGTTGAACGATTAGACAGAGAATTTGATTTAGATTTAATCACAACAGCTCCGAGCGTAATTTATGACATAGTACTTACTGATGAAAGTAAAATAGAGCTTCATAATCCAGCTGACATGCCTGAGATAATGAAAATAAAAACAATTTCTGAGCCTTGGATTAAAGCAACGATAATATGTCCAGATGAATATTTGGGCAGTATCATTTCACTTTGTGAGGACAAAAGAGGCATTCAAAACGAACTGACGTATTCAGGATCAAGAGTAATACTTACATATAAGCTACCACTTAATGAAATTGTTTTTGATTTTTATGATAAACTAAAATCAATATCAAGTGGATACGCAAGCTTTGATTATGAAATTGATCAATATATGGAAAGTGATCTTGTTCGTTTAAGTATTCTAGTTAATGATGAGCCTGTTGATGCTTTATCAATTATTGTTCACCGGAACTTTTCTGAAAAAAAAGGAAGAGCCGTATGTGAAAAACTTAAGGAATTAATACCTAGGCATCAGTTTCATATACCTATTCAAGCAGCAATCGGAGGAAAAATAATTGCTCGAGAAACAGTACGTGGATATAGAAAAAATGTTATTGATAGAATTCATGGTGGTGGAGCTACGGATAGAAAAAGAAAACTATTAGATAAGCAAAAAAAGGGTAAGCAAAGACTTAGGACTTATGGAAAAGTTGAAATTCCTCAAGAAGCATTTATCGCTGCTTTGAAGGTTGAATAAGGAAAGGTGGCCGAGTGGTTGAAGGCGCACGCTTGGAAAGCGTGTATGCGGGTGACCGTATCGTGGGTTCGAATCCCATCCTTTCCGCCAATTATATAAAAACTAGAAAATTTTTTCATAATTTCCATTTATCTAAAATTTTAAGATTAAAACTTTTTAATCCAACATTCCATTTATCTGAGATTTTGTACTCAAAAAACATATAAAAAATTTGTTTATAAATTAATCCAAAAGGTTCAGATATTATTTGAATTTTTTCATTTAATTCGAAAAACAACTTTGGTTTTTTATTCCATTTTTTACCATCAATTGAGGTGGCTATTTTTATATTACTTGATTTTAGATTTCTAAATGCGGAATAAAATAATAGATATTTTTTTTTATACTTAATTACCATCGGTGCATAGATACAGTTTTTTTCATCTATATTTGATTTACTAAAGCACAAAAATGTTTCCTCAACTTTCAAGTTTTGATCCAATATATTGCAGTAGATATGTTTTTTATTAACTGAATAGTAACAATAAATCTTATCTTTTATCTTGATTGCGTAGGGTGAATAATAATTATTTTTTATATTTTTCAGCTTAAATTTAGAACATATGCTCCAGCTTTTAAAATTTTTTGATAAATAGACAATTATACTAGATTTGTTATTCTTTTGAGCCTCAACAAATAAATAGAATTTTCCATTCCATTCTATGATTGAAGGAGATACAAAGCTTCGGTATTCAATTTTTCTTGGTTTTAAGAAAATTGTATCTAATTTTTCCCAATTCTTAAGATTACTCGATATTGCAACATTAATTTCCCCATAAAAAGTTAGTTTTGACTTTCGATTACAATAAAGTAAATAAAATTTACTTTTTAACTTAAATATATGGGGTGATAAATATTTGTATTCATGAGGATTTTGAGAAAGAATATCTTTTTTAAAATCACCAAGTTTAATAAGCATATGTAATAATATTTATAATTTCTTAAACCATAATTTTTTATTACTTATGACTCAACATATTTATGATTATTTAAATGTGCAAATAGTATTTGAAAAGCGTGTATGCGGGTGACCGTATCGTGGGTTCGAATCCCATCCTTTCCGCCATTTTGATAAAACAATTAAATTATTTTTTTATTTCTTTTTGCAAAATTTTTGTTTGACCTCTTTTTTGATAAAGAACTGACTGATTTTCTTTTCTTAAACTTTGATTTTGATGGTGACCCTGATCTTGAGTCATTAAGCTTAAAAGATCCATTTTTTTTATTATTTCTCGAACTAAGACTTTTATTCTTGAGTCTTTTTTTCTTAAAAAAAGAAGTCGACGTTTCATTATCTTTCTCAATCATGTCTTCATCAACTCTTTTTTTCTTTTTATAATTACTTGATTTATCTAGTCGAAAATCTTTATTATTTTTCCTATTTGAAAGTCTACTAGATCGGGAAGAAACATCTGGAGATGATCTTCTAGATTTTGAATTAGATAATTTAGATTTATTTCGTAATGATTTTTTTTTCTTCTTAGAAGAAGTTAAATTATTTCTTACACTTAGTCTTTTTATAGATGGATCCAGCATTCTTTCAATTTCATTCCATTTACCCATTTCTTTTGATGACACAAAAGTTGCTGCTGAGCCATTTGCTTCTGCTCTTCCAGTTCGTCCAAGACGGTGAATATAATCTTCAGCCAATTGTGGTAAGTCATAATTTATAACATGCTCAATGTGAGGGACATCTAGTCCTCTTGCGGCAATATCAGTCGCAACCATTATACGAAATTTTTTTTCTCTAAAGTTTTTCATAACTTTATCACGTTTATTTTGTCTTAAATTTCCGTTTAAGGGTTCAGACATATAATGATCATGTGAAAGATTTTTTGCCATTTTTACAGTACCATGTTTTGTTTTAACAAATATTAGAACTGTTCCTTCACGTTTTTCAAGCTGCTCAAGTAGAAGTTGATATTTATCTTCGTTTTTGATTTTTATAATTTCATTTTCAATATTCGTAGCAACAACATTAGATTTACCCACTGAAATTCTCTCAGGGCTTATTAAATATTTTCTTGAAAGTTTTACAATTTGCTCTGGTAGTGTTGCTGAGTACATAAGTGTTTGTCTTACTCTTGGAACATGCTTTAGAATACGGTCAATTTGAACACCAAAGCCCATATCAAGCATTCTATCTGTCTCATCTAGAACAAGATATTTAACATTATTCAATTTTACAGATTTTCTTTCAATATGATCGTTAACTCGACCTGGGGTACCAACAATTACTCTTGGCCTTCTTTTTAATTGCTTTAATTGTTTTGTTATTTGCTCTCCACCAATAAGACAAGCAATGTTTATTGCATTTTGACCAAACAGTAGTTTGTCAATTACGTCTAACACTTGCTTAGCAAGCTCTCTGGTTGGTGTCAAAATAAGCGCTGTAGCAGATTCATCTCGCATTAATTTTTGTATAAGTGGAATAGAAAATGCACCCGTCTTTCCTGTTCCTGTTTGAGCTGAGCCTAGAATATCTTTTCCTTCGAGGGCAATTGGTATTGATTCTTCTTGTATAGGAGTGGGGCTAATAAAGCCCATATTAAGAATAGACTTCTCCAAAGTTTTAGAAAGACCAAAGTCTTCAAATTTCCCCATTTTTATTATGATTATTATTAAGATGACTAATTTAATGACCTTTCTAGTGTTTATTCAGATTACTACAAGGATTATTAATTTTCTCAGTATACGAACAACTATAGAGGTTAAAAAAAGCCAACATGTTTTAGCTTGATGAATGGATTTGAACTAAAACCTTTCACTAGATAATTAGATTTTTTTATCTGTCTAATTTATTTTCGATATAATCTAATTTTACGCTCAGTTCTTCGACTTTAGATTTAATTTTTAATATACTTAAAAAGGATACATAAATAATCAAAACTAATATAAATATTCCTGTAGTGATGATTATATCTATCATGAACTAAATTTATTTTATTGAGAAAAAAATAAACTACTTAATATTGGCAATATTTTTTAAAAACCGCCAGTAATCAGCCCTACCATTCGGAGGATTAGCCATAATACAAGCATAGCTTTTTCATCAAATTTCTTTGTACTTTCTATACCTTTGATTTGCTTTCTAACAAATAAGCTAAGCAGCAGTGCAAGGACTATTAGATATACTATTGTAAGCGCCATTAGTAATTAGTGTGGCAAGTAAGTAATAATTGTATATAGAATATATGTAATGAAAATTTTTAGACATTCTTCTTCTCTATTAGTAATAGTTGGTGGCTGTATTCTTTTATTAGTTTCGTTTGGTATAAGACACTCATCAGGTTTGTATTTAATACCTATTTCAGATCATATTCAGACTGGACGAGAAGTGTTTGGCTTCGCTATTGCAATTCAATTCCTTATGATTGGGATTGGATCTCCAATCTTCGGAGCCATTGCAGATAAATATGGTTCATCTATCGCTGGCCTTTATGGAGCAATATTTTTCTTAATTGGTCTCTATATGATGTCTCTTGTAGAAGGATCAGGTCTCCTAATAGTTTCACAAGTAGTTTTCGGTTTTGGTTGTGCTGGATGTGGAACAGCAGTAATTCTTGGAGCCGTAGGAAAAGCGGTTACAGGAAAATACCAAACGTTGTCGTTGGGTATTGTGATGGCTGCAGGTTCTTTGGGACAATTCTTAATTGTCCCACTATCAGGATTTATGATCGAAGCAACTGATTGGCAAAAATCAATCGTCTATCTTTGTTTTATATCCTTAATAATGATTTTATTTGCTTTAACTCTAACAAAATCGTCTTTTAATTCAGGAAAGGATGATCAAGCTGCTCAATCATTAGCATCTGTACTTAATGAGGCCTTTGTAAATAAAAGCTATGTGTTATTAACGGTAGGTTTTTTTGTATGTGGATTTCATGTTTCATTTGTAGCAACCCATTTACCAGCTTATTTAACTGATCTCTCATTGCCTTTGTGGATTGGTTCTTGGTCACTTGCTTTAATTGGTTTGTTTAATGTTTTTGGGACTTTATATTTTGGTCATTTAGGTGATCAAAATTCTAAAAAAAATCTTCTAGTTATTTTATACACGCTTCGTGCACTTTTATTCTTAGTATTTATTTTTCTTCCTAAAACTGAAATCACAGTACTAATTTTTGCTGCATTGCTGGGTATTCTTTGGCTCTCAACTGTTCCTCTTACCAGTGGTATTATTTCTGTAATTTTTGGTACCAAATATATGTCTATGTTATATGGCTTTACATTCCTTTCACATCAAGTTGGTTCATTTATGGGCTCTTGGTTTGGAGGCCGTTTTTATGATTTTTATGGATCATACGATATTATGTGGTGGATATGTGTAGTTCTTGGTTTTGTATCTGCATTAATGCATTTTCCAATTACTGAAAAACCAATCAAAAGAAAAATTGCATAAGTGTAGATTAAATTTATTTATTATTTTATTGATTCTATTACTAAATAAGTTTTCCACTTATCCACAAGTTAAGAAATGCAAATAATTTTTTTTTGATTTAAAATTTTTTTTAAAAATAATATTATCTTTTTATCGGAACAACAAAGTTCGAAAGCCCCTCGGGGAGTTTGTTCAGAGTTAGTCCGGAATTTCGGGGTGATACAAAGACCTTTCGGGGTATTTGGAGCGCCCCGTTTTTTTGTGCTTTGTGTCTCAAAATCGGATACAAATTTCATATGTTATTAGACTTTACCCTTCTTTATTTTTTTATTCCTTTGTTTTTTGTTATTTCTATAACTCCAGGTCTTTGCATGACTCTTGCTTTAACTATGGGTATTACTATTGGCCTTAAAAATACGATGAAGATGATGGTTGGGGAACTCATAGGCGTACTAATAGTTGCTGGAAGTGCAGTTATTGGTGGTGGGGCAATTATTTCATCATATCCAATGACATTTCTCTTTTTTAAATATGGGGGAGGAATTTATTTGATGTTTGTAGGCTATCAAATGTTCAATTCAAGAGGATCATTAGCATTAAATTTAGATGGAACACATTCTTTCGAGATTAATTTTTTAAAGTTAGCAAGCCAGGGCTTTATTACTGCAGTCGCAAACCCTAAGGGATGGGCTTTTTTTATTGCTATGGTACCCGCATTTATCAATTATGACTTAGCGCTCATGCCTCAGATGTCAGCATTAGTCGTCATCATTTTAATAATAGAATTCATATCTTTGATGATTTACGCAACTGGCGGACAGATGCTCGGAATTATCTTGAAGAAACAAAAAAATATTCAATCAATAAATCGTTTAGCTGGCTTACTTATGGTAGGAGTTGGAATTTGGTTAGCTCTTAGTTAGACTTTGCTTAAAAAGCATCCCCGGTCCTTTTGTTGAATCATTCCCAGACCCACGAAACATATGCCATATCATTGCTTGGTTTGAAGATATGACAGGTTTATTCAGTACGCGCTCTGCCTCATCTATTATTTTAAATGTTTTCAAATTTGTGCATGAAATAAATACTGCATCACAATCATTTTTTCCAATTTCTAATATTGCTTTCAAACTTTCTTTTTCAGATATTCTTGCCACTACCGTGTCATCTGACTCATCAAATGACTTCTCTTTTGATATATTAAAATTATCACTTCGAAGATTTTGTTTGAGTTTTTGAGTTACAGATTGTTCATAAGGTGAAACAAATGCAATATTCTTGCATCCAAAGCTATTAAGCGCTTCCTTAACAGCTCTTATGGGATCTGTTATAAAAGCATTTTTATGCTGCTCTTTAATTAATTTGTTTATTTTTTCAGAGCCAATTACCGTTGCACCCGAGGTACATGCATATCCAATACTGTTAAAGTCAATTTTTGGAAGTAGGTCGACTGCAATTGGTAAATCATTTTCCATTTTTGCAAGATTTTCATTACTGACAGATTGGTCACAGGGAATCCTTGAGTGATAAATGGCAACACTCTCATCAAGCGTGCTTCTTATCTCTTGCTCAATTGTCTCATCACTTTGCAGTACGATTAATCCAAATCTCATACTGTAATAGTCTGGATCATCTAGCTTAAAATTCTTCTCCATAAAATTTATCTCACTGCTTTTAATATTACACTTCTAGTTTCTGTAGGATCTATCACTGCATCAATTTCAAGGTGGGCTGCAGCTTCAATTGCTTTCCCTTTTTCATACAATTGATCGACCAACTTATTGAACAGTTCTTCTCTTTTTATTTCACCTTTTATTTCGTCAAGTTCTTTTTTGAAACCAAGCTTGATGGCACCTTCTAATCCCATCGCTCCAAATTCTCCGGTTGGCCATGCAGCCGAGTATACTGGTTGATGAAAGCTTCCTCCAGCTAATGCTTGTGCACCCAGTCCGTAACCTTTTCTTAAAAAAATTGTGATTAAAGGGATTTTTATTTGTGAACCTACTTTAAAAAGAGCAGACATTCTTCTTACTGCCCCTTCTTCTTCACTATCGGGCCCAACCATAAAACCAGGGGTATCGACTAAAGAAATGATAGGAAGATTTTGAAGATTGCAAAGCTCAATAAAATTTGCAGCTTTATCAGCTGACTCTGAATCGATTGCTCCACCTAAGTGTTGACTGTCGCTCGCCATCAATCCAAATGCTTTTCCTTCAATGCGTATGAATCCTGTTACAATACTCTTCCCATACATCTGTTTGAGTTCCATAAAGGCATTTTTATCAGAAATGATATTAATAATATTTCTGATTGGATAAGACCACTTTCTATTTTTTGGCATTATGTCCTTTAATTGAGCCTGATCTTCAATTTTCCAATCAACTAAATCACCTTGAAAGTAAGAAAGTATTTTCTTTGCAAAATCTGTTGCTTCAGCTTCATCTTTTGCCACTAAATCAATGACTCCATTTTTTTCATTTACTTCTGATGGACCTATTTCTTTTGGACTATAGGATCCAAGACCCCCTCCCTCAATCATTGCAGGACCTGCCATGCCAATCCATGAATTTTTAGTAGCTATTCGAATATCCGCACACCCAAATAGAGCAGCGTTGCCTGCAAAACAGAAACCATTATTTACTGCAATTCGTAAGCACGTTCCAGTGAGACCTCCCCACAGAGCAAAAGTAGGGACATGTAATCCTGCTATGCTTGTAGTGATGTCTGTATCGCCCGGTCTACCGCCTCCACCCTCAGTAAATATAATAATTGGTAGCTTATATTTTTTTGCTTTCTCACAAATTCGATCAAGCTTCATGTGATGAAAATAACCTTGTGTTCCCGCTAAGACTGAGTAATCGTATACAATAGCAACGGCATCAGTTGACTTATTATCTATTATTTTACTATTAATTTTACAGAACCCAGTAATAACGCCATCACCAGAAGTTTCCATTAAAAGTTCTTCTTCGCTTTTACGACTTTTTTGAGCTGCTACAGCAAATGCTCCATACTCAAGAAAGCTGTCTGTATCAACAAGATCATAAAGATTTTCTCTTGCAGTTCTTAAATTTAGTTTATGTCTTTTATTTTTTGCATTTTTTCGAAAATCATCAGTTGTCTTGTGTAGCCGTTCAATAAATTCAGTAAAGTTTTTTTTGTCTTCCATGTTTAACTCTATAGCATTTTTCTCAATATCTTATCCTTTTGAAAAGCATGATGATATATGACGGCACTCAAATGGATAGAGAAAAGAATTAAAAGAAAATAAGCTGACAACGCGTGAATTGTATAAAATTTATCAGCGAGATCAAAGTTGTAGTAATCTATTGATACTTTCATAATGATAAAATTGACTTCCTCACCGGACATTAAAAGTTTACTTATGCCACTTATAGTTATGACTAATATAGTCATATAGAAAAGACCATGCACAACTCGAGAGGCAATAATTTGAATTTTGCTCATTGATATATTATCAATGGGCTTAGTATTAAGTGATTTCCATATCAATCTTAGAAGAGTTACATAAAAAATAGTCATGCCAACAATTATATGAATATTTTCAATAGAGAGTTTAAATTCCGAAAACTCCAGATTATCTAAATAAATGCCCAAAGGAAGTTGAAACAGCAATATTACAAAAGTAATCCAGTGAAAAAAACGTGCGAGAAAACCATAAGAACCAGTGTCATTTTTAAATTTCATATTATATAATTAATTATATGATTAATTTATTTCAATTTCTAATTTCCTCAATTCTATCGATATTCCTATTAATTGTAATTGCTTTTGCGGATGATCATGGAAACATTATTAAAGAGAGAAAGTCACTATTTAAGCAGAATTATAGCCATGCTAAGAGAATGAGCGCTGAAATCACTAAAGGGAATACTGAGAAAGTGATTGAGTTGTCACAAAAGATGAGCACAAATTATGATAGGCTTTTAGATTTATTTCCTGATAACACTAAAATAGGTTACGACACAGAGGCACTACCAACGATATGGTTGCAAAAAGAAGAATTTAATATCTTAATGACAGAGACGTCAAATAAAGTTAAAGAGTTTACAGTCCTTGCGTCCGAACTAACTGGAGATGGATTAAAAGATGCTCAAAAGAGACTAATTTGGTCAAGTTGTAAGACTTGTCACGACAAGTTTAGAATGCCTCATTAAACTTAAGCTACAATTGTCATACTAATTTTTCTTCTTATGCCAGGATCATTGTTTTTATAACGATGTTCAAAAACAAAAACTCCTTGCCATGTTCCTAAATCAAGCTTCTTATCTTTAATTGGTATATTAATGCTTGTATTAGTTAATGCTGACTTAATGTGAGCCGGCATATCGTCAGGCCCCTCTTCCTTGTGCGCATAATTTCCTGATTCAGGAACTATGCGATCAAAAAAATCTAAGATGTCTTCCAATACATTTGGATCAGCATTTTCTTGAATAATAAGTGATGCGGAGGTGTGCTTTATAAATAATGTACACAAGCCTTTTGCTATTCTGTGCTTTGCAATAGCCTGTTTAATGATCTCCGTGATATTATAAAGTCCTTTGCCGTTAATGGTTATTTCGAGTTCTTTTTGGATTAACATTTTAGATATCAATAATAAGAAATTTAAATTAAATTTAAATTAATGATAAATCATAATGAGTCATTTTCAAATATTGGATTGAACCTTAAGGCAAGTTATACAAAATTGCCTGAGATACTTTTCTCTAAATTAATGCCCATAAGCGTTAAAGACCCCAAAACTTTGATTATTAATGAAGAATTGTCCACCGAACTAGGGATTGATTTTTCAAACTTATCCAATAAAGATCTCTCTAATTTTTTATCAGGAAATACAATGCCTGATGGGATTGGTCCTTTTGCACAAGCATATGCCGGCCATCAATTTGGAAATTTTACAATTCTTGGCGATGGACGAGCATTAACTATTGGGGAACAAAGCACACCTAAAGGCGAAATCTATGATATTCAGTATAAAGGATCTGGAAGAACCCCATATTCTAGGGGAGGGGATGGAAGAGCGGCTTTGGGCCCTATGCTTCGAGAATATTTAATTAGTGAAGCTATGTTCCATTTAAATATTCCCACCACAAGAAGTCTTGCTGTCGTTGAGACAGGGGAAAAAGTTTTAAGAGAGACGCCTTTGAAAGGAGCAATCTTAACAAGAGTTGCAGCCAGTCATGTTAGGATTGGAACTTTTCAATTCTTAGCAGCTCATAAAGATATAGAGTCGATGACAAAGTTACTTGACTATTGCATCAAAAGACATTTCCCAGAAATTTTGGATAGTCCAAATAAAGTAATTAAATTTATTGAGTTAGTGATGTCAAAACAAATTGATTTAATTGTAAACTGGATGCGTGTTGGATTTATACATGGCGTTATGAATACTGATAATTCAACCATTTGTGGAGAAACTATAGACTACGGTCCATGTGCCTTCATGGATCAGTATGATCATAAAGCAGTTTTTAGTTCTATCGATTTTCAAGGAAGGTACGCCTATGGAAATCAGCCAGCGGCTATTCATTGGAATTTATTTAGACTTGCTGAAAGCTTGCTTCCTTTAATCGATAAGGATGAAACAAAATCAATAAAAATTGCACAGAATACAATCGATTCCTTCAGTGAAATTTTTAACGAAAAATGGCAAAATATGATGAGGTCAAAACTTGGATTAACTGATCAAAGTGAAGAGGATGAAGTTTTAATCAAGGATTTACTAACTTGGATGCAATCAAAAAAACCAGACTTTACAAATACTTTTGCTAACTTGATGGATAGTAATCATGCAAATGATGAAGAGTTTGAAGAGAATGATTTTTTGGAATGGAAAAAGAATTGGAAAGAAAGAGTTAATAATAAAGATTATCTAAATATTATGAAAAAAACTAATCCAATTTTGATTCCTAGAAATTCTTTAGTTGAAGAAGCTCTTCATGAAGCAGAAACAATTGGAAAGATTGATAAATTTAATGAACTCAATAAAGTAATTGCTTCACCTTACAATATTGAAAAAGTACCTAAAAAATATTTAGATACACCTAAAAAATCTAATATCCCTTACAAAACCTTTTGTGGAACTTAATAAACTCTAAGTTTCTTTTCTAAGTGTCTTACTAAATACGAAACAATCAGAATCAAAACTAAATATTCTATTACTAAAAAAGTATAAATTTCTAAGGGTCGATATTGACTGACTACAAGTTCATTAGCTTTTCTCGTCAACTCGTTTAAACCAATGATAGATACCAGGGATGACATTTTTAACATATATACAAATTGGTTTCCTAATGCAGGTAAGATAATTCTTACAGCTTGAGGCAGCGTAATGCGGTAAAAAATCTGAAAAAAATTCATGCCCATAGACAATCCAGCCTCTTTTTGACCTTTTGGTACAGCCTGAATTCCTGATCTAAAAATCTCAGCAATAAAGGGACTTTCACATATGCTTAGAGCAATTATACCAGCAGTAAATGCAGTAAAATTTAAGTTTAGTAAAACTGGTAGACCATAATAAACCCATAAAATCATTACCAAAACAGGTATTGCTCGAATAATTTCTGTATAGCCAATATTTAATGCATAGAGAGCTTTATTTTTTGAAATGCTAGCAACAGAAACAATTAAACCTAAAAGTATTGCGAATGATATCGAAATCACAGATAGAATTATTGTATACCCTAAGCCGCCAACCAAAAATTCAATATTTGAAAGCCCTATTTTATTATTTGGTAAAATTACATACCAGCCCCATTGATAATTTGATGAACATCCCATAAAAACCAAAAAAATCAGAAGCACACTAAGAGTGGGAATTTTTTTGGTGATATTGAAATTCATTATAAAAAATATAATTATATAAGTGTAAATAACACGTATAATTATTAAAAAATATTAAAAAAAGGAAAATCAAATGAAGTTCATTCAAGTCCTCTTAGTCTCTTTTGCCCTATTTGCCTCATCTCTGTCCAATGCATCAACACTTGATGAGATTATGAAAACCGGATTGTTAAAAGTTGGAACCACAGGCGATTTTCCTGGATGGAGCTTTAAAAATCCTGAAACAAATGAATATGAAGGATATGATATAGATGTAGCAAAAAAATTGGCAGAAGATATGGGGGTTGATATTGAATTTGTTGCTACTGACTGGAAGAATCTTGTTACTGGCGTAGTGGCTTCTAAATATCATATGACATCAAGTGCCTCTATTACTACTAAGAGAGCACTAACCGCCGGTTATTCAAATTCATATTATGGTACAGGGACAGTCGCGATGACGCTCACAGAAAATTTAGAAAAAATAGGTAACTGGGATAATATTAATAACAGAGATACAAAAGTTGCTGTTACTTTAGGGACAGTTTTTGAGAATGAGGCTAAGAAATCATTTCCAGAAACAAAACTAGTAATGGTAGAGGCCCCTGCGCGTGAATATCAAGAGGTTTTATCTGGTAGGGCAGATGTATCTCTAACAAGTAAAGTTGATGCAATGAAACTTATTAATTTGTATCCGGAATTATCAATTATAAATATTGATGAACCAAAGAACGCTAAGTTGTTTGCAATCTTATTGCCCCGAGATGATCAAGAGTGGATTAATTTTATTAATCATTGGATTGATGATCAAAAAAATAAAGGTTTTTTTGATCAAACAGCGTCAAAGTTTGGCTTGTAGTTTTTTTGTAACAAACTTATTTGGTAAATAGAAAACTTATAGACTGACGCTGCAAAAATATAGTTAATTGTCAGTATAACTAAGAACATAGTGGCAAACCCAACATTTAAATAAACTACTGCAATGGATAGTGCGCTGATGGGCAATATGATCATCCTCATTAAATTAATGATCATTTGAAAATTCGGTTTTTTTAGACCCTGAAGCAATGCTGATGATATAAAAAAAATTGGATAGCAGGGACCTGCGAATGCAGCAATTTTTAAATAGGTTGATCCATAAAATATTATTTCTTTATCATCACTAAAAAAATACATTACGTAATCTGCTGAAAAGAAAATAAATATTCCACATGTTGCCATGAAGATTGTCCCATAAAGAATTGACTTTTTATATGTTTCAAGGATTCTGTTAAAATTTGCAGCCCCAAAATTTTGACCAACCAGAGCAAGAGTTGAAGCATTCAAGCCTAATACTGGCAATAAAAATAGTTGTTCGAAACGAATAGCCGCTCCATACCCTCCTGCAGAATAATCACCGTACATTGAAACATAGTAAAGTAGAACAAAAACACCTAAACCAATAAACATCATTGAGCCAATAGAAGGTATGGCTTGAGTTAAAATTTCTTTTTGAAGATTAAGATTAGGTATGAAACATTCTGGATGAAGAAACTTCTTCAGGTCAGTTTTGTTCACCTTAATTATAATATAAATTAACCCAACAAATTGAGAACAAAGTGTAGCTAAAGCTATACCCTTGATTCCCATAGCGGGAATAAAAAATGTTCCGTATATGAATATTGGATTTAATAATAGATTAAGGAAGAAAGTAAAAATTAGAACATTTCTCAATGATTTCGTATCTCCCTTTGCAACCAAAAACGAATTAATAGTTAATTGTAAAAAAAAAAGAGAAGCACCTAAAAAGATTATATTCATATAATCTTTTGCGTAGAATATGATTTCAGGACTCGTTTTTAAAAAGATTAAAATAGGTTCTGTTCCATAAATACCCACGAATGTCACAAGAATTGATATGATTAAACTGGTGAGAATAGATTGGGCGAGCAGAAGAGATGCTTTTTTCTCGTCTCCTTTTCCAAGAGCATTAGAAATTAATGCTGTAATACCTATTGATAATCCTGCAGTAAATCCAATTATTATAAAGTAAATTGGGAATGATTTGGCAATAGCGGTGATGGCCCCAGGAGATATTAAGCCAGCAAATTTGACATCAACGATGTTATAAAGTGTTTGAAATAGGGTTCCAACACTTGAGGGTATGGCAATTTGCCTTATTAAAGTTGAAATATTATCTTTTGTTAGGTCCATAAAATTAAGTTATATCTTCTTTTTTTGTGTATCAAAATTTTGCAAATTTTAATTAAAAGTTAATTAAATTATTATTATTAAAACAATTTACATTTA